>Ga0136636_10000786_pt1 | contig 17330 bp, 9 predicted proteins | sample AntDrymUQ8522106_2_FD_104653 | JGI IMG/M metagenome (GOLD analysis project Ga0136636, IMG submission 104653) | Polar desert sand microbial communities from Dry Valleys, Antarctica - metaG UQ852 (21.06) | ecosystem: Environmental > Terrestrial > Soil > Desert | place: Antarctica: Dry Valley... | reverse complement strand
TGGAGTATTTGTTCCATTCGAATTTCAATATCCCCATTGGGTTGAAAAGATACTCTTTTGCAAAACGGTCTAATGAAATATGTGAAGTACGTTCAATAATTTCTGCTAATACTTGTGTAGCACCCCCATTATAATTAAACTTTTCCCCCGGATACGCAGATAAGCTGCGGTTTAATACAAAGCCAGCCGGATCTTCACAAAAGGTCATCCTGATTTCATCATTTGCGGGATGATTATAAGGAAGTTTTTCATTCCATTCTAATCCGGTAGTCATTATTAGAAAATGTTCAATTGTCCAGTATGCCTTTCCCCCTTGAAATTCATATTTCGGGAAAAAGCCCTTTATCCGCTTGTCTACACTTTTTATCATCCCTTTGCCAATCGCTATCCCAATCAACTCAGAAACAGTACTTTTTAGTTATACTTTTCAGGTTATGCAAGGTAGAAACTGTTTGAAAATAATAGCCAATGCTTTTGCCATAGTTTTCATCTGCACCGGCAAAATATTGTTCATAAAATGCCTTGCCATGTTGGGCAATCAATACACTATGAATATCGGGGTAATACCGTGTTTTAATTTTTTCAGTCAGATCATTCAACAAAACACTGTCAATGCCTGCCTCAACAGAAGTAACCATAGAATTAGTATTTTTATTTTAGTTATGTTGCTTCTATTACCGAACTTCTTTCAGAACATGCGCTAATAGGAAATACGGAAACTACAATGCTTTATTTTACACGATTATTCTTATGCGCACCCTGTTTTCTGAGCAGTGATTGCTGTTAAAGGTGCTACTTTTTACCTGAACTGCAAAGTATGCAGGGCTTTCATTGAAATGCTTCCCTATCAGGTACCCTGCTTCCGGATAACAGGAATAGGTTGTTTCCGTATCTATTTATTTTCTGGTATTTTGTCAAAACGTCCTGAGTACAAGCTGTTCGAACTTGTCGGTAGGCAGATAGGCCTGCTTTTCTGCTGTGTTGATTTGATTGGGTGGATGGTATAGAATTTTACTCCGCCCAAATGTATAATTTCCTCGAACTGATGCCTAAACAATTGTTTTGGCTATTCCTTATTGGGAGTATTTATGGGATTTAAATGATGTTTACTCCATTTCGATGCGGTGTAATTGCTTTGAATCGTTGAAATATTTTACCAGAATAGTGCTAACATTATAAAAAAAGCTATAAAGCTAATTTAAAATATCAGTTGAATAAGGATAGTATTGTTAGGATAAATTCATAAATTATTCTTTGAAAGTCTTATCAGGAAATACCTACAAGATATTTTTCAATTGTACGATTACAATTGAGTGATTTTTTTAATTATCCTATCTGGCAAAAAGAGTATTGTCTACTATATCGTCCCTATAGAAAGATGCAGCATAAGCTCTTAGGTTTTTAATTATTTCTTTTATTTTAATTAATAGAAGCGAGATAATTAGCATATCCTACTATAATAGTTGACAATACCACCACAGAAATACCGGCAAAAATCATCTGCAATGTTTTTTTGCTACAGCCCTTCCACTCTTTAAAATACAGCCCCCACAGGTTGCTTACAATAATGATGAAAGCCATGTGAAATGTCCAACTGCTAAAATCATACTTGCCCATTTTACTGCTCCCCATTCCATAAAAGAAAAATTGTAAATACCAGGTGGTGCCAGCCAATGCAGCAAACAAATAATTTTTTGCAAGCGGTGTTTTTCCATTAGTATAATCGGTGTAGGATTTGTTTTTAATATTTAATATTACACACCAGATAAGGTTGGTGGTTAGTCCGCCTAACAGTATAACAACTAAGCTTGCATTATTTTGCCAAAGCGAATCTACCCCTGTTTGTAAAGCTGCGGCAGCAATGGGTTTGCCGGCAGTTAGGCCAAATGAAAAGCAGGCACTGAGTATGCCGGAAAATGTGGCTACCAGTATGCCTTTCTTTAAATTAAATTCTTTGATAGTCGCTTTTTTTTCTTCTTCTGGTAACTCTTTTTCTTTCATTACACCTGCTTTGCCACAGATACCGATACCCGCTAAGCAAACTACTACACCCAATAAAATTATATTGCCCGATGTGCTGGATAATAAGGACGTGAAGCTTGTTTCTCCTTCGCCTATATGGCCCGTTATATCATTATAAATGGGAGGTATCAGCGTACCAAATGCTGCACAATAACCTAACGCTATTGCCATACCCAGGCTCATGCCGAGGAAACGCATACTTAATCCAAAAGTAAGGCCACCAATTCCCCACAACATGCCCATAAAATACGTCCAGAAAATTGTTGAGTTGGATACACTGCCAATGATTTGCCAAAAGCCCGGTACTAGTATATAACAAGCTAAAATAGGTGCCACCACCCATGAAAAAATACCCCCAGCCAACCAGTAACTTTCCCAACTCCATCCCTTTACCTTTTTGTAAGGAATATAGAAACTGCCGGAGGCAAAGCCGCCGATAAAATGTAAAAATACGCCAAGTAGTACGCCCATAAAGTTAACCGGTGTTGTTAGTTTTGAATGATTCTTTTTTCGCCCTTATTGTTGATTATTTCAATGCTGCTTATATTTTCTTCAGATAAAATAAATGGACTTGATTGGGATAAATACGATTGCCCTCTGTAAAACTCTTCTTTTCTTTTTTTTCCATTTTTAAAATTGTACACACAGAATTTATCGTTTGATAAAATAGAGATCATCTTTTGTTTGGATTTACTGCTGAAAATTTTTACCGGCCCGTTGTTTTCTGAAGCAGCAAGCAGGTAATTGTTATCAATGCCCCTGCATTTTATTAATGCCTTGCCATCCCCGGGAATGTACAAGCCACTTTGCAAAATGGTTAACGGTTTAAAGGCTCCTTTGCCATCACCAAGCATTACTAATCCATTCAACGCATCATACCTGCCATTGCTGGTTTCGGTGCCAAAATCATTGCCATTAATGGCTACATCAATGTTTCCATCGCTATTAAAATCATCTGTAACTACTGCATAAATTGGTGCCATTTGAGCCAATATCGGTAAAGCATGTAGCTTAAATTTACCATTGCCCAAATTTTCTATATAGCTATTTGCAAAGTTGATGGCTTGTAGCTTAGTTGCATCTTTTAATTCATCTTTGGTAAAAATATCATTTATGGTAGCTTTCCCAAATTCTTTGTAGGAAAGAAACCTCTTTTTTAAAGCAGGTATCTGTTCCACCTGGTCATCTCTGTTTTGAGCAGGAAATTCACGTTTTACACCTTTTTCATCTGGTAGATAAACGGTTGTAATAATATCAAGACCACCATTATTATCAAAGTCTTTTACATAGATATTTACAGGGGCTTTACCGCTTGCTTTGTAAAATGAATTTTTACCAAGATTGCCTGCTATGTAATCGATGTCGCCATCATTATCAAAATCTCCGGCGGTAATGCTGTTCCACCAGCCGGTTTCCCTATTAATGCCTGATGATGCGGATATATTTTCTAATTTACCTTGCTTGTTCTTAAAGAATTGTATAGGCATCCATTCTCCCGCAATAATTAAATCGGTGAAGCCATCATTGTCAAAGTCTGTCCAAAGTGCATCGCAGATTAGTCCTATATTTTTTAAACCGGGTGCAATTATGTCACTTACGTCGGTAAATTTAATTTCGCCGTTTTTGGTATCGTTGCGATAAATAAAACTGCTTACCGGCAAGGGATATTTACCCGGTAAAACTCTGCCTCCTAAAAATAAATCGAGGTCGCCGTCATTATCAACATCAACCGCTTTTACGCAACTTTTACTGGTAAAGTTTTTTGGGAATGCAGTTTCGTTAAAAATGAAATTTCCTTTTCCGTCATTGGTATAAAACCAGTCCTGATAATTTTTTGTATTTGCTGCAAATTGGTTACTTCCGCTGGCAAAATACAAATCAAGATCCCCATCATTGTCAGCATCAAACAAAAGTGTGCCTAAATTTTCAGGTCTGCGTACATCTTTGCCACTCACCAAAGGAAGCAGTTTAGTAATAAATTTTCCATTTTTTTGCTGCAATAGAATATTTGCAGCAAAATCACCGGTGCCACTTACTACTATGTCATCAAGCCCATTGCCGTCCACATCTCCACATGCCAGGGCAGGGCCATAAGCGGATAGTTTATGTGGCAATAAGCGCTGCTCATTAAAGTCTATAAAATCCGATTCTCTTATAAAGCAATTTACACCTAGCTTGCCTGTTACATTTGTAAATAAATTATTAGTGGCTACGGTTGTAATACCTGCTGTTGTTTGGGTTGCATCGGCAATAGTAACAGTTAACAGTTGATTTGCTTTTACATTTTGTATTATTTGTTTTTTCCCATTGTTCCATTTTATAATAATAGAATCTATCACTGTAATACTATCTAACCCAAAAAATGCTTTGGTATCTACGGTAGATAAATAGCCACGGTAAGGTGAGTTTTCATACACCTGCATTTTATCACCTGCGTAATAAATTTCAGCAATGGCACCAAGGCCATTGATGTTGTTTTTATCACCTTTAAATTGAATGGATAAATAGGTTTTTGAAATTATCTCTTTGTTGTTGGTGGTATTTTCATAGAGAAAAGCTTTTTCATTGATATTATTGATAACATAATCTAAATCGCCGTCATTATCCAAATCAACATAAACTGCTCCGTTGGAAAAAGAAGGCGTTTCCAAACCCCATTCAGTAGTTACTTTCTTAAATTGTAAATTACCAGAATTCTGAAAAGCATAATTGGGAATTTTTATCTGTGGTATCTCATCAATCAAATCTTTTTTAGAGATTGTTTTATTGGAGTTGGATCTAAAGGCTGCAAAGTCGTGGTCGGTTACATCTCTTGGATAACCATTTGTAATGATGATATCCCGGTTGCCATCGTTGTCAAAATCAGCGATAGATGGGTTCCAGCTCCAGTCAGTTTCTGCTATACCTGCCATAAAACTAATATCACTAAAAACAGGTAGCCCAATACTGTCGTTATTATTGAGCGTTGGGCCCTGGTTTAATTGTAGCGTATTTCTAACATATTGCAGCATGTATTGTCCGGTCATCATGTTTTGATACAGGAAATAATTATTACCACCCATGTTTTTTTTCTTTCTAAAGTTATCTTCCGGGTTCATATCTACCGCAAGTACATCTGCCAATCCATCGTTATTGATATCGGCAATATCATTACCCATGGCGTTTTGAGAAGTATGTTTAAAAACGGTTCTAAGTTTTTCAGAAAAAGTACCATTGTGGTTGTTGATGTACAATAAATCACTGCCAAAAAAATCATTAGTTACATACACATCCTTCCATCCGTCATTATTTATATCTGCAATAGCAACACCAAGGCCATAACCATGATGGGTAATACCTGCCTGAGTAGAAATATCAGTGAATACAGGGTGTTTCAACGAATCGCTCCAGTCGTTTCTATATAATTTATCAAAATCATTTGTAGCAGTATCACCTATATTATTGTTCATAAATTCTGCTACATCTCTTTGTGCTAATTTGGTAGTTACTAAATACATATCAAGGTCGCCATCATTATCATAATCAAAAAAAGCAGCATGAACAGATAAGCTGGTATCTGCCAAACTATACGCTGCTGCCATATCTTTAAAAGTGGGAATTCCTTCTTTGTTTACACCTTGGTTAATGTAAAAAATATTTTTTCGTTGCTCAGGATTTTTGCTGATGGTAGCGCATAAGTAAATATCGGGCAATCCATCATTATTAATATCTACTACAGATGAGGCATTGCTCCATTTACCTTCTCCTGTTACACCAGCTTTTTCGGTAACATCTATAAAACTTAAATTGTCTTTATTTAGGTACAATTTATTGGAAGAAGTGCTGGCCGTAAAGTATAAATCTGGTAATCCATCTTTGTTAAAATCCCCCACAGCAACGCCACCGCCATTGTATAAAAATTCCAGGTCTATTGGGTTAAGGGAATCTTTTTCTACAATATCATTAGAGAATGTTATGCCTGATTGTTCAGATGAAATTTGTTTAAACAAGGTGGGAGTACTTTTACATGCAGCTATAATAATAGATAATATTACACTATAAATGATTGCTTTACAACAAGTAAAAAGATTTTTTAATTGATTTTTCATATTTGCAAAAAAGGCTGTAAAACAGAAAAAATTATTTGTTAAACAATCAATATAAAATTGCTTTTGTAATGATGAGTGAAAGCCGGTATCTATTTTAAAAGCTCAAGTTAACCTACTAAGCCACAAAAAGTGTAAATTGATTTTTTTAAATTATTCATTTTTTACAGGATAGTACAGCACAGCTTGCTAGAATTTAAAGGCATCTTTGAAATAATAAAACAAAAGCAGAAAATAAAATAGTAACTGAAGAATTAAGTAGTCAATAATTTTTATTTTATTTTTAATAGTTAATATTTTTAATGGATTAAGTGCTTTGTTCGCAAAGCCTTTATATTTTTAAATTAGCGCCTGTTTACTTTTTTTCTCCCGATTTTTTCGGGACAGGTTGATAAAAAAAAGTAACAAAAAAAAATCAAGGCCGCCCGGCTGACGCCATTCGGACGGGGCTTCGAATAAAAAGGCTCCCGACTTTCGGGACAGGTGAAATTTTCCTCATCAGCCTGCAATCAATTAGCATCCAATTGAGAACAAAATACTTTATCCTATATTTTTATTGGGCATTAATAACCAAAAAATCTGTTGATTCTTTTTTTGTGTTACCTAATTTTTGAATTGAAATTTAAATTTTGATTATTTATTTTGGCTTCTTTTTTAGTTCTTTATTCAATTTACTGCCAACGAGTTTAACCGCTACACAAGAATAGTATTCCTAACAGTAAGCCATAATTTAACATAGAAAAAGTACATCAATCCAACGGCATTATATGCATAGAAGTATTTTATGCTTCCATAAAAACGGCTAATGGAACGGCTGTTGTATTATGCCGTGGTGAAGGGTATTAGGTGTTGTGTATGGAATGAGCGCAGGGCTATGGCTAAAAAAATTAATGAATATGGAATAGCAGCTATAGTTTTAAAACATCGTATTCTTACTGATGAATGGATGATAAACCGGGAGATTGACCCCTTGCAAGATGTACAACAACCTATAAAAACAGTAAGGGACAGTTCGCTTTAATGGGGAATTAACTACAACAGAATTGGTATTATGGGTTTTTCTGCAGGTGATCATTTTGCTTAAAGAGCCGGTACTCATTTTGATAAAGTTTTATTCCAAATAAAAGCCATACAAGTGTTCGTTCTAATTTTATGATACTAATTTATCCGGTAATTAGCTTTATGTTATCAATTGCACACGCTGGTTTTGTAGTGCAAATTGTGGGTAAAAATACAACTGCAGATAAATTATGTGAATATTCCAATCAATTACAGGTAACCGCCAAACCCCCTCCCAAATTATTAGTACCGGCAAGTTACGATGATGGAGTAAGTACAATGAATAGTATTGTATTTTATGATTCACTTGTTACCAAAAATGTTGCTGCTGAGCTTCATATTTATCAATTTGGTAAACATAGTTTTGGAATGTTTATGAAAAATAATAAAGAGTTTTGAGGGATAGGTGTAAAAGTTGGATCGGGTTTAACGACTAGATAAAAAAGTAAAATTATAAATTTAATGCAGATGTTTTATTGAATTTTTTATATTATTTACCAGGATATAACTATTTGTAAATCATGATTTTATTTAGTTGGCAATAAACAGTGTTTTAATTAATTTTTTTTTACAGTGCTGTGCTGTGCTGTTAATTATTTATTGCTCAATTCATTTTATAATGTTAAAAAATTATACTTTAGTGTAAATGAAAGTTTCATTAGATCTAAGTAATTATTCATATTCGTGATTAATTGTTTGTTTAATTTTTGATTGCTTCATCCATCATATTTTTAATAATAAATAATTTTTAATGTTTTTAATAGAATCAATTCAGCTAAATCACGTAAGTTATTTGTGGGATGAAAGCGTTGCTGCAAGTTTCAATAATGATCAGGTAGCGTTATTAATTTATAGGTCAAATTTGCTTGGTACAGATTTGAGGATAACAAAGTATGGCGGCGGTAATACTAGTTGTAAAGTTATATCAACTGATGCTTTAACAGACAAGCCAACAGAAGTAATGTGGATAAAAGGATCTGGAGGAGATTTAGGCTCTTTAAAGAAAAGCGGTCTAGCTGCATTGTACATGGATCGGTTACTTGCATTACAAAAAGTTTATAGAGGCCTTCAATTTGAAGATGAAATGGTTGAATATTTTAACCATTGCATTTATGATTTACAGTCAAAGGCTCCTTCCATTGACACACCATTACACGCTTTTTTACCATTTAGACATATAGATCATCTTCATCCGGATGCTGTTATAGCTATTGCAGCTTGTAAAGATGGAAAAAAAATTAACCACGATTTATTTGAAGGAAAAATTGGATGGGTTGATTGGCAGCGGCCTGGCTTTGATTTAGGCTTAAAATTACAACAGTGTTTAAGGGAAAACCCGGGTATTAAAGGCATTATGCTTGGCGGACATGGTTTGTTTACCTGGGGCGATACTGCTTACGAAAGCTATATTAATACCCTGGAAGTAATTGAAAAATATGCCACTTATTTAGAGGGGAAGGTTGGAATAGATAAACTGGTTTTTGGAGGCAATGTTGTAACTGCTGCCAGCAAAGATGATCGAAAAAAGCAGGCAATATTATTAGCACCTGTTCTTCGGGGATTTTGTTCGCATCAAACAAATATGATTGGTCATTTTAGCGATGATGAAAAAGTGCTTGAATTTGTAAATAGTAAAGATGTAGAAAGATTAGCAGCAATGGGTACAAGCTGCCCGGATCATTTTTTAAGAACCAAAATATCACCGTTGGTATTAAATTTTACACCAAATGAAGATTTGAGTAAACCAGACTCCGTAAAACAAAAATTAACACCGGCATTTGAAGCTTACAGAAATATTTACAAGGCTTATTACGATAATCATAAGCATAGAAATAGTCCTGCAATACGTGATGCAAATCCAGTAATCATTTTATACCCTGGTGTTGGTATGTTTTCATTCGCAAAAGATAAAGCCACTGCAAGGATAGCTTCAGAGTTTTATGTAAATGCTATAAATGTAATGAAAGGCGCAGAAGCGGTTAGTGAGTATGTTTCCTTACCCTTGCAAGAAGCTTTTGATATTGAATATTGGCTACTGGAAGAGGCAAAGCTGCAACGTATGGTTAAGCCAAAACCCTTATCGGGTAAAATTGCACTAATAACGGGCAGCGGAGGAGGAATTGGAAAAGCCATTGCAGAAAAATTAGCATCAGAGGGAGCTTGTATTATTTTAACTGATATTAACGAAGAAAGACTATCAGATACACTAATTGAGTTTTACGAAAAATTCGATAAAGATACTATCACTAGTATCGCAATGGATGTAACTAAAAACGAAGAAATTATTAACTGCCTGCAAGATGCTGTAGTAGCTTTTGGAGGTGTAGATATTGTAGTTAATAATGCTGGTATTTCTATTTCAAAAACTATTACAGATACCACTATGGAAGATTGGGAATTGCTACAATCTATTTTAGTGAAAGGGCAATTCAATGTATCAAATGCAGCATTGCAAATAATGAGAAAGCAGGCATTGGGTGGCGATATTGTAAATATTGTAAGTAAAAATGCTATTGTAAGCGGCCCTAACAATACGGCCTATGGTACAGCAAAAGCTGCTCAACTACACATGAGTAGATTAATGGCAGTTGAATTGGGGCCTGATAAAATAAGGGTGAACGTTGTAAACCCTGATGCAGTTATACAAGGCAGTAATATTTGGGAAGGTGGCTGGGCAAAGGGCAGGGCAGATGCTTATGGAATTAATGTAGAAGATTTGCCTTCCTACTATGCTAAACGAACTTTACTAAATGAAACAATATTACCTTCGGATATAGCAAATGCTGTTTTTGCATTTGTTGGCGGATTGCTTTTAAAAAGTACGGGAAATGTATTGAATGTTGATGGGGGAGTGGCTGCTGCTTTTGTTAGATAAAACATTGTAAATAAATCAGGTAGCGAAGCAATAGCTATAATAATCCCAATATTCAACAGTTATATATCGCCTGCAAAAAACGCTGAAAGAGATCTTTTTCAGCGTTTTTTGTTTGAGGAATCTTAAAATAACCCTGGTAAAAAAACAATCATCTTAGCTTTTGTAAATAGGTCAATTTTATTAGCCTAAACTACTCATAGTACAGCAGTATTGCGAATTTTTTTTCAACCCACATTTTTCATTTGAAACAGTAATGAGGTTTTTAAATTCAAAATCTGGGTTCAACTCCATAAAATACCTGATTGGTAGTTACTAAAACAGCATACCTAATTAATTAAAGAGATTTTCGTTCTATCAATATAAAAGGGTTTTTTATTTTTTCTTTCCTGTTTTCTAAAATCAATTTAGCAGCAGTTTCACCCATTTTGTAAAAATCAGTAGATATAACTGTTATACCATCCAGCAATATTTCTTTTAAGGGAGTTTCATTATAAGATACAATACCAACATCTTTGCCCACTTTTAATTTATTCGTGCGGCACGATTTTATGAGGGTAACTAAGTCGTTTTCTTCAATTACGATGTAGGCCGTATTTTTAATAATTGGTGTATCAGCATTAATTTCATCAATTATTTCATAAGCAACATTATTATTGGTACAAAAACTTCTAAACCCCGTAATAATTTCTTTTGGATAAGGTATAGTTTTAGGAAAAACCAACAATAGCTTATCATATTTTTTAATTAAATGAATTGCTATTTCGAGTGCGTTGTGTATATCATTTTTAAAATCCTGAAATACCCCTGCATATTTTGAATAAGTATGCGGTATGTCTTTATCTAAAATAATCAATTGATCGCTTGGTACTTTTTTTATAATAGTATAGATATCACCTGCATCTTCATAAAAGTGGGGCATCAATACAAAATAGTCGTATTCATCCCTGTTTTCAACTAGTAACATTTCTAATATTTTTGCACTAAAGTGATGGATTTTTAAATCAACTATAGCCTTATCTCCCATCGTTTCTACAAAGGCATTGTAAATTTGCTTTTTATAGTTGCTGATTTTGTTAAAAAGCAATAATACCCTGTACTGTGTTGTAACATCGGTTCTGTTAATATAAAAACCTTTTCCTTTTATTGAAGTAATTACTCCTTTTTGCCTTAGTAAATTGTAAGCTTTTTGTACAGTATCTCTCGATAAAATAAACTCATCACTCAACTCATTGATGGAATAAACAGGATCACCTTTTTTAAGATGCCCCTGCCGGATGGCATTGGTAATTGCATTAAAAACCTGCAGGTATTTAGGCGTTTTTTTTGTAGTGTCAATTTTTAGAAATTGCATTTATAAGTCGATTTAACAATTTCACAAAAGGAATAGAATTGTTATACCTTCTTGCAAATTTATTTATGTAGGTTAGTTTTATTGCATGAAGATAAAGAACAGTTAGGGAAATACTCTTTTTGAAATTAAAAACACTGGCTCATAATTTAAAAAATAAATGAAAAAGCATATTTAAATGAATAATTGAACAAAAACAAAACTCAAAACTACCGACGGATTATTTAGAGGCGAACACTTTATTGTCTTTTAAAAAGTACTAAAAACAGGAAAGTGTTTTTTGATAATGGAGATTATTAGTCACTTCCAACTATATAGCTGCTGTAATTATAAAGGCTATCTTTTTTGTACCAAATTTCATCTTTTTAATTTTTTTAAATAAATATTTATTTTTTACAAAAACAGCATTGTACAGTATAGTTAGTGAAATGGTATCTATTATGTTTACAAAATATTAGCATAATTATAGTGTTAATTATTTATTAACTGCATTTTAAAAAAATAACTAAAACGATTGTTTATGATTAAAAAACTCAGTCTAAGAGATTGCCCCTTGGTTTTTAAATTCTTTTCGTTGCTTTTTGTGGTAACCCTTTTTTCACATAGTATTTTTGCGCAAGGCAACATTACTGTAACTGGTAAAGTTATTGATGTGGATACTAAGGCCCCTTTAGTAAACGTAAGCGTTATGGTAAAGGGCTCCAAAAATGGAGTAGTAACAAACAATGCTGGTGTTTATACCATTACAGCACCCACAGGAGGCAAATTGGTATTTACTTATTTAGGTAATACGCCAGATGAAGAAAATGTAACAGCTTCCGGTGTTTTAAATGTTTCATTGAGCTCTAAGCCAAAGAGCATGGATGAAATAGTAGTGGTGGGGTATGGTTCAAGAAAAAAGAGGGATCTTGTAGGAGCTATTTCTGTAATAGGCTCTAAAGATATTGAACGTAGTACAGCACTTTCACCCGAGTTAGCCATGCAAGGTCAAATGGCTGGTGTACGTGTCGCATCTGCTGGTGGCGACCCAAGCGCAAGGCCTACGGTTCGTATTCGTGGTGTAAGTACTATGAATAGTGCAGATCCTTTGTATGTTATTGATGGTATTCCTTTAGCTGAAGGTGGTGCTGGTGTTACCGTTGATGGTACCAACGACCCTACCCTAAGAACACCCATTAATATCTATACGATCATCAATCCAAATGATATCGAATCTATTTCGGTTTTAAAAGATGCCTCTGCCGCTGCTGTTTATGGTGTAAGGGCTGCAAATGGGGTGGTTTTAATTACTACTAAAACAGGTAAACGTGGTGGAAAATTAAAGGTAGATTTTGATTTTAACCATGGTACTCAAATTATACCAAAAACGTACAGCTTTTTGAATACTCAACAGTACACCAAGTTTTATACGGATGCTTACAATAATAGCCCGCAATTATTAAACAACGTTCCTGTTCCCATTGGTGCTGCTGCTGATTTTGGAAACGTTATGGATCCAACAAGCCCTAAATATCTTGGCAATAGCCCAACGTACGATTGGCAGGATGCTATTATTAATAGAAATGCTGCTATTACAAATTACAATGTAAGAGGAAGTGGTGGTACAGAAAATACACTGTACAATTTTTCTGCCGGATATTCTAAAAATGATGCTCCATTTAAAGGCATAAGCTCAGAGCGGTACAGTGTTTCAAGTAATATCACATCCAAAGTTGGAAAATATATTGAAACTGGCATGAACATTAGACTTATTCAAACTAGTAATAACCAAGTTGGTGGCTCTGGAACAAATGATCTGTCTATTTATAAAGCTGCGCCATGGCAACCTATTTTCGACAATACCAATCCTTATGGGTTTGCATCCTTATACAATCAAACAGGTCCTATAACTCCAGGCTCTTTTCCTTTTGAAACTAAGTATGGCAGGCAATTTTATCCTGTGGCAAATTACTTAGGAAGGCTCGCAACATCTTCTAATACTACTAATAACCAGAGTGCTATTGGCAATGTATTCGTACAAATTCAACCAGTTGAAGGGTTAAGAATTAAGGGTTCTTATAGTGGGCAAATTTTTAATATAGAGTCTAAAGGATATACAGATTTTGATAATTGGCAATATGGAGAAACTCCAGGAAATCCTTTCCAATTAGCAGCACGACCAGTTGCAGGTACAAGACCGAGTGCAGTTAGTAACAATACATCTACAACAGTTAATACAATTAAAGCTGTTAATGTTGATTATACAAAAAGTTTTGGGAAAAGTAATCTTTCTGTAACATTGGATGCATCTCAACAGGATTACACATGGACAGTTAAAAGAGCAAGTGGTACGGTATTAACCAGTAACCCGGATTTAAGATATTTTAATGCTGATTTAAACTCGGCTGGTACTTATGGGTTAAGAGGCAAATATTCATTGATAGGCTATTTGGCTCGTGTATCTTACAACTTCGACAACAAATATTATATTGAAGGGGTAGTTAGAAGAGACGGATCATCTCGTTTTGCCCCTGGCAAACAATTTGGTACATTTCCTTCTGGTGCTGTAGGTTGGAGAGTTTCTAAAGAGCGCTTTATGGATAAATTTAGTTTTGTGAACGATCTTAAAATTAGAGGTGGATACGGTGTATTAGGAAATGAACAAACTACTGCTGGTTGGAAATATATTTCTGCCGCTGGAACTAATCCACCAAATTATAATTTGGGATCCGGTTCTCAAAACAATAATTTAGGTATTAGTTTTCCTAATGCTGCCAATACAGATCTTACCTGGGAAAAATTATACTCAGCAAACATTGGTTTTGATGCCGTTTTATTTAACGATTTCTCCGTAACTTTTGATTATTACCATAAAACAACCAAAGGGATTATTCAATCTGTAGCTTTACCGCCAAGTTCTGGTATTCAATCTGGATATGACGTAAATATTGCAAGTGTTTTAAACAGAGGTATTGAATTGCAACTAGGATACAACAAGAAAATTGGCGAAGTTGGTCTATCTTTTAGTTCCAACCTTACAACCGTTCACAATGAAGTTACTGCGTTGTTAAATAATTTATCAAACAGGGGTGGTGGCATTGCAATTGGAAAACCAATTGGTTATTTGTTTGGTTATAAAGTAGGTGGTATTTTTCAAAGCCAGGCTGAAATTGATGCATGGAAGTTGAAAAATACAGATCGTATAGGAAATGGAGATCCAAAACCAGGTGATATGTATTTTCAAGATTTATATGGTGCAACAAAAACAGGTAGTACAGAACAAAATGGTGTTACTGATAGTATAATTAATGGTTTTGATCAAACTGATATCGGTAAAACCATACCCGGATTTTTTTATGGATTTTCCATGGGAGCTGATTATAAAGGATTTGACATTTCTGCTTTCTTTCAAGGTGTTGGAGATGTTCAGAAATTTAACGGTACAAGAGCTGCCGGAGAACAAATGTCAGGTTTTGGTAGAAATCAATGGACTTCAGTTTTAAATGCATGGACACCAACCAATAAATCAACCACAATGCCACGTGCAGTTTACCAGGATTTAAATTCTAATAATCGTTTTTCTGATCGGTTTGTTGAAAGTGCTAGTTTCTTTAGATTGCAAAACGTAACTGTAGGTTATACATTTCCTAAAAAAATACTTGAAAAAACAAATGTTCTTCAAAATTTACGTTTGTTCGTAACAGGAATAAATTTATTTACAATAACAAAATATACTGGCTTAGACCCTGAAAATGATAATTATCCTTCTACTCGTCAATTTTTAGTGGGAGCAAAAGTATCTTTCTAATTAAAAACTAAAATACTATAATATGAAAAAAACAAATTTAATTAAAATTGTATTCTTCTTTTTAATTGCTTTTATATTTGAAGCATGTAATAAAAAGAATTTGGACATAACATCGCCTCAAATCACCGAAGGATCTTTCTTTACGAGTGAAGCGGAATACAGAATGGCAATTGTTGGAGTATATGCTACTTTAACAGATTATTTCTCGAGCGCTTCCATTGGAGGTGCCAATAACACATCACAAACTAAAATTTGGACATTACCAGGTGATGATATTGCTATGGCTGATAATTCGCCTTTCGATAATTTTCAAAACATGAATCCTGGTAATGGCGATGTATCTAATTTTTTTAGAAGTAGCTATGTGATGTTGAATAGAGCTAATAAAGTTTTATTTAATGTTAGAAATGCAAAACCTGGTGTTTTTAATACTCCAAATCTGCAAAAACATAATGAAGGTGAAATGCTATTTTTAAGAGCATATGGACATTATATGTTGTGGAATGTTTTTGGTATGTATGCACCATTAGATACACTTACTAACAAATCATTAGACCAACTTAATCCCTCAAGTTCAACTGGTACTCAATTACTTGATCAGGCAATCCGTGATTTAACGCTAGCAGGACCTTTATTGCCTGCATCATGGGATAACGCAAACACCGGTAGAGTAACCGCCAATGCGGCTTATGGATTATTAGGAAAGTGTTTGGTTTTTCGTGCAACGGTTTCTAATACCGCCGCTGATTATACTGCAGCTATCACCGCAATTGATAAAATAAGCGGAAGGATTTTAGTGCCAAATTTTGCAGATAATTTTAATTTCGAAAAAGAAAATAATCCTGAATCTCTTTTTGAATTTCAGGCAGGTGCTCCGTTAAGGGGTCCGGGCCAAACCAATGTGTGGTTAGCTAATGATGCTGCTGATATTGGAGTGAGTAGTGCTTATTGGGGATCTTTTGGTTTCTGGGATTTGCCTAATGCAGGTGGAAATAACTCTTGGATGGGTGGTGGCTGGTGGTTTCCTACCGATAAATTAAAAAATATTTTTGCGGCAACCGACCCTAGAAAAGAACTCACCTTTGGTAATTACGCTGCATGGGGTACACCTTCAATTAAAAAGTATATTTCTGCCAATAGAAATGACGCACATAACGCTTCTGTAAACAATCCTCGTATCCTAAGATATGCAGATGTTATTTTATTAAAGGCTGAGGCAGTTTTAAATTCAGGTGGATCTACAAGTACAGCAATAGACTTAATCAATCAAGTAAGGGAAAGAGCTCGTAAAATGGTTACTGGTGGTACAGTACCATTAGCTTTAAATGCTGCTGAAACTAATAGAACTACCATCATGCAATGGATTATGGACGAACGTTTAATGGAATTGGCTGCTGAAGGACAACGTTGGTTTGATATTCGTAGATGGTCTATTGGAGGTAAATTAACATTAAATAATGCTTTCTTTAGTGCTATTAACTCTGCACAGATGAGGTTTGAAACCAAAAATCTAAATTTCCCAATTCCGTTTAGTGAAACAGATCGAAATGTAAATATCACTCCTACACCAGGTTTTTAAAAGAAATTTGATATCAAAATATTTTAAGCAAGCAGTCGTTTTAGTAATTACAACAAAAAGGTTCTCAACTGAGAGCCTTTTTTTGTTTTAAGCCTTTACGGTTTTTAACTCGAACTCCGATTATTATTTATGCGACTACATTGATGTTTTTAACTATCAAAATTATCTTCCCATTGCAGCTTTTTTATTTTCATGATGTTTTAAATAATGCGATTTACAAAAGACAAGATCTTCTAACAAGGAAGAATCAGACAAACAAATCGCTTCTAATGCACACCCTTGTTTTAACGTATTGCAGACTGCTGCTATTGGCAATCCGGCAATCTGTAATTAATTGTTCCATCTCGGCATAGTACAGCACAGATTGGCAAATATCTTAGACTAATTTAGCCATCAATCAGAATTGCTGTTATCATGAAAAAATGCTTGTTCATCTTCATTTTAATTCTTACTGCCTCATCAAGTTTCAGCCAGCTTAAATCGCAATCTGTTTTAGTGCCAACTAGCAAAATGCCCGCTTTGCAGTTATTTAATTCAAGCAATAGTATTACTACCGCCAAACCCTTGGATCAATT
>Ga0136636_10000785_pt1 | contig 17353 bp, 12 predicted proteins | sample AntDrymUQ8522106_2_FD_104653 | JGI IMG/M metagenome (GOLD analysis project Ga0136636, IMG submission 104653) | Polar desert sand microbial communities from Dry Valleys, Antarctica - metaG UQ852 (21.06) | ecosystem: Environmental > Terrestrial > Soil > Desert | place: Antarctica: Dry Valley... | reverse complement strand
TCTTTCCTGAAATGCCCAGGTGGCGGAATTGGTAGACGCACTAGTTTCAGGTACTAGCGAGTAACTTCGTGGGGGTTCGAGTCCCTTCCTGGGCACCAATATAAATGAATTCCGGTTCGTTTTAATGTCAGAAACCAGATGTTTTTGAACTAAAAGCCGCTGCACCCGCAGCGGCTTTTTTATTGCCATTTTTGCGGTCTAATCATGTCCCGATTGGCGGCCATCAAAATGGCTGAGCCACTAGGTCATGACCTTGCGCAGCCACAACCCGTGCTTTAGTAAATTCGCCTACCCGCAGTGTTTTGCTGATTTTCTCTGGCGGCAATAATTGGACGACACCATCAATTTCCGGCGCCTCGGCGTAGGAGCGTCCCAGGCCACCTTTTCTACCCAAGCCTGGCGCAGCGTCAACCAGAACTTGCAGCGTAGCACCTACACGCCGCTGTAACTTGGTGGCAGACACCGCTTCAGCCACCTCCATGAAACGGGCGCGGCGCGCCTCACGCAAGCTCTGCGGCAACATGCCATCCAGATCATTTGCCGCCGCTCCCTTGACGGGGCTGTAGGCAAAACATCCTGCCCGGTCAATTTGTGCTTCCTGCATAAACTCAAGCAAATGCTCGAACTCAGTTTCTGACTCACCCGGAAATCCTGCGATGAACGTGCTGCGCACCACGATGTCAGGGCATGCCTCACGCCAACGAAGAATGCGCTCCAAATTTTTCTCACCGCTGGCCGGGCGCTTCATACGCTTCAAAACATCCGGGTGGCTGTGCTGAAATGGCACATCCAGATACGGCAAGATGTGGCCGCTTACCATCAATGGCAAGATGTCGTCCACACTTGGGTATGGGTAAACATAATGCAAGCGCACCCAGCCACCATAACTTTTAGCCATGTCACCCAGCGCCTGCGCCAACTCGAACAAACGTGTCTTGACGGGTGAGCCACTCCAGAAACCAGTGCGGTATTTCACATCCACCCCATAGGCCGAGGTGTCCTGGCTGATGACCAATAACTCTTTCACGCCACCCTCAAACAAGGCCTGCGCCTCTTTGAGCACATCTCCGATCGGGCGCGACACCAAATCGCCACGCATCGACGGAATGATGCAAAACGTACAGCGGTGGTTGCAACCTTCGCTGATCTTGATGTAGGCATAGTGCCGCGGGGTCAGTTTGATGCCCGCTGACCCAAACGCGTTGGGCACCAAATCGACAAAAGGATCGTGTGGCCTGGGCAAATTGGCGTGCACAGCATCCATCACCTCCTGGGTGGCTTGAGGCCCGGTGACCGCCAGCACACTGGGGTGCATTTGGCGCACAAGGTTGTCACCGCCCTCACCTGCTTTCGCCCCCAGGCAGCCCGTCACAATCACCTTGCCGTTTGCTGCCAATGCTTCACCAATGGTGTCCAGGCTTTCCTTGACCGCATCGTCAATGAACCCGCAGGTATTGACGATCACCAGATCGGCGCCGGCGAATGTTTTGACCGTCTGGTAACCCTCCGCACTGAGTTGCGTCAGGATCAGTTCGGAATCAGTCAGTGCTTTCGCACACCCCAAACTGACAAACCCGACTTTGGGCACTCGGGGACCTTGTGGGCTTTCGGAAAGAACACTGCTCATTGGTTTCCTAAATAAAATTTGCTTACGATTTGCTTTTAATCCCAAACGCGCCCAACATTTGCCCGGTTTGCTTTTGCATTTGCTCCTGCATCTGTGCCAACATGGTTTTGGATTGCTCCAGACTGCCCCCCATCATGGCCTGCAAAACGGGCGGCTGAAGCGCCGCGTACTGCGTCCACATTTCAGGGGAAATTCCCTTCGACTGCTCGGCAAAACGGGTCTGAACTTCAATCAGCGACTGGATGTTTTTCTCGAGGTAGCCACCCAGAAAACCCTGCATGGCGTGTCCATAAAAACGAATCAAACTTTCCAGCACCGGCGCCGTGAACATCGGTGAACCACTGGCTTCCTCTTCCAGAATGATCTGCAACAGGATGCTGCGGGTGATGTCTTCGCCCGTCTTGGCATCACGCACTTCAAAGGCCTCCCGGGTCATCACCAATTGCTTCACTTCAGACAAAGTGATGTAGGTTGAGGTCTGGGTGTCATACAAACGCCGGTTCGGGTACTTTTTGATGATGCGCTGATGAGGTTCGCTCTGCGTGGCGTTGACGATTTTCATGTGAAGTCCTTGGACTCCTGCTGAGCCCGATGTGGTCGCTGTTTTGTCGTATTGCACTGCAACACATTGTAGGGAATCAACGCCGCAAGGTCAGCCTGAGGCACACCCGCTCGGTCGATTACCCAAATCGTCAGACAAGTCCGACGCGAAAATAAAACAGGAGAAAAAAGTTCCAAGGTTTTGAGTTCTGAGTCTGGCAACATTCAGAAAAACCTTGGTAGGCGCGATTGGACTCGAACCAACGACCCCCACCATGTCAAGGTGGTGCTCTAACCAGCTGAGCTACGCGCCTAAGGGTATTCAAAAAACGTGAGTATAGCGGAAACAAAAACTCTCCTTGAACAACCTGTAGAAGAAGCCGATTATTTATTCGATAGGCCATAATTGACGTTTACGTTAACGTCAACTAATTATCTGGAGAACAACATGGACATTTCGGGCAAAGTATTCATCGTGACAGGCGGCGCATCGGGTTTGGGCGAAGGCACCGCCAGGATGTTAAGCAGCAAGGGGGGCAAAGTAGTGATTGCCGACATGCAAGCAGACAAAGGTGCCGCAGTTGCCGCAAGCATCGGTGGTGAGTTTGTCAAATGTGATGTCAGCAGCGAAGCCGATGGGCAGGCTGTGGTGGCCCGCGCCTGCGGTTTGGGCAAGCTGATGGGGCTGGTCAATTGTGCCGGCATCGCACCGGCTGAAAAAACAGTGGGCAAGTCTGGCCCACATGCGCTGGCCTTGTTCAACAAATGCATCACCGTCAACCTGATCGGCAGCTTCAACATGATTCGCCTGTGCGCCGACACCATGAGCAAGAACATGCCGGAAGCCACCGGCGAACGCGGGGTGATGATTTCTACCGCATCAATCGCCGCCTACGACGGCCAAATCGGTCAAGCCGCCTACAGTGCATCCAAAGGCGGCATTGTGGGCATGACGCTTCCTGTGGCGCGTGACTTGGCGCGCAACGGTATCCGAAACATGACCATTGCCCCCGGCATTTTTGGCACACCCATGTTGTTCAGCTTTCCACAAGAGGTGCAAGACGCGCTGGCTGCCGGCGTGCCATTCCCCTCGCGGCTGGGCACGCCTGAAGACTATGCCAAACTGGCCGTTCACATATTTGAAAACGACATGCTCAATGGCGAAGTGATCCGTCTGGACGGCGCGATTCGTCTGGCTCCGCGCTGACTTCACTCTATAACGGGAGACGCAAACTCGGCCGCCCCTCAAGCCCGGGCCATCGCGTAACACCTCCGGGCATCCGGGCGGTATCTGACTTCGCATGGCGCTGGTTTCTACAATCCGGCCATGTCCATCCCCCAGACCTTTGTTCAGGAACTGCTCGCGCGCGTTGACGTGGTGGAAATTGTTGGGCGCTATGTGCCCCTTAAAAAGGGTGGCGCCAATTTCATGGGCCTGTGCCCATTTCACAGCGAGAAATCACCCTCATTTTCTGTCAGCCCAACCAAGCAGTTTTACCACTGCTTCGGCTGCGGAAAAACAGGCAATGCCATTGGTTTTTTAATGGAGCACGCGGGCATGAGCTTTGTCGAAGCCGTGCAAGACCTGGCCCAGCAATTCGGCATGCAAGTGCCCGAGATTGATGCCAGCCCGCAAGACCGGGCGCGTGCGGCCCAGCAGCGTCAAAAACAATCGACGCTGAATGAAGTGCTTGAAAAAGCTGGCCATGCTTATCAGAAGCAGTTGAAGGTTTCCGAGCGGGCGGTCGCCTATTTCAAAGGCCGTGGCGTGTCGGGACGTGTCGCCAAGCAATTTGGTTTGGGCTACGCACCCGAGGGTTGGCGCAGTTTGGCCAGCGTGTTTCCCAATTACGACGACCCGCTGCTGGTGGAAAGTGGTCTGGTCATCCTGAACGAAGATGAAGGCCACGAAGCCAAACGCTACGACCGGTTTCGCGACCGGGTCATGTTTCCCATCAGGAACATCAAGGGTGAATACATCGGGTTTGGTGGCCGCGTGCTGGGCGACGACAAGCCCAAATACCTCAATTCACCAGAAACCCCGGTATTTAGCAAAGGGCGTGAACTGTATGGCCTGTTTGAAGCCAGAACCGCGCTGCGTGAACAAGGCTATGCGTTGGTCACCGAAGGCTACATGGACGTGGTGGCGCTGGCGCAACTGGGTTTCCCCAATGCGGTAGCCACACTCGGTACCGCTTGTACCGCTGAGCATGTGCATAAGTTGTTTCGTTTTACCGACGCAGTGGTGTTCAGTTTTGACGGCGACAGTGCCGGACGGCGCGCTGCCCGCAAGGCGCTGGATGCCGCTTTGCCATTGGCCACCGACGTACGTTCGGTCAAATTTCTGTTTCTGCCATCTGAGCACGACCCCGACAGCTTCATCCGTGCGCATGGCAAAGAAGCTTTTGCCCGCTATGTCAGTGAAGCCGTGCCTTTGAGCCGTTTTTTGATCGATGCCGCCCGCGATGGCTGCGAACTTGGCAGCGCCGAGGGACGCGCCCACTTTGCCAGCAATGCCAAACCTTTGTGGGATTTGCTGCCAGAAGGCACCCTGAAGCCGCAGTTGCTGACCGAAATTGCGGATTTGGTGCAACTCTCCAGCCGGGAACTGATGGCGGTATGGCATCCGAGTCAGCTTAAAAGTCAGCGAAAAGGCTCAGAAAATTACAAAAAAGAGAGCGAAAATCTTAACGAATATAAGGCTTATAGCCAAAAAAAGCGAAAAAATGAAACCACAGGCCAGCCTTTGGGCAGCGGTCGCCTGCCCACCAGCCGAGCCGACCACGCCGTGCGAATTTTGCTCGATAACATGGCGGCGTTGGAGTCTCTTTCCGCTGAAGACCATCACCTGTTGTGCAATTTGCCTGCACCACACGGTCCGCTTTTTTCCTGGCTTGAGCGTCAACTGCACGAGCATGGCCCTCAACCCTGGGTTGCACTTAGAGAAGGCTTGACGGAGACTGAAAGCAAGGCCTTTGCACTCAAGCTGATGGCGGGCTATGAACTGGGCGCCGATACCAACGCCAGTGAAGCACTGGGCGAGTTGCGCCACCTGCTGAACCGGATGCTGATTGAACAACTCAAGATCGAAGAGACGGTGGCGATCGAGGAGGCCAAAGCCGACCCCAGTGCCTTGCAACGCTACCGTGAACTCCAGGCCAGGCGACTGGCGCTGGAATCTGCAATATGACGATCCAGTAAGCCTACCGACATCAAAAAAGGTACAATCCGATTTTTTCAATCAGACAAGAGCGACAGCAGCACCTCCGGGCCCGGCCAACAGATGTTTTCTTTTCCATCTGGCCAACCTACCGCAAGGACTGCACCCCAAATGTTCGCCCATTCATCTTGTCAGACCAGGTCAACTACCTGTTCCGGTCCAACGCCGGCCATCCAAGCGTATTTTTCGTTCTTCAGTTTCCGCATTTGAGGTGTCACCATGCCTGCGATCAAGCCAAAAAAAGTGCCTGAGCCAAAAGCGCCAGCCAGCGCTGCCGAGAAGTCTGCCAGCAAATCCATTGAACCGAAAGCCACCCCAGTGACCACAGCCAAAACCAAAGCCAAACCCGCCGAAGACAAAAATGTCGCCCTTGCCGCGGTCGAACCCACTGAAAAGAAGAAGGCTGCCAAAACGGCAAAGGCATTCGACAAACCTGCCGCCACAGACAAACCTGTTGCCGGCGCCAAACGTGGCCCCAAGGCCAAAGTGGCCAGCAAAGTCGACGCGGATGACCTCGACATGTCCGACATTGAAGACGACTTGGTAGGCGAACCCGAGGTGGTTGAAGCCACGGTCACGACCGAAAAAGTCAAGCCCCTGCGCATGAAAATCAGCAAGGCGAAAGAACGCGCCTTGATGAAAGAATTCGGTCTGGACGAGACCGTGCTGTCTGAAGAGGACATGGCGAAACGCCGCCAGCGCCTTAAAGCCCTGATCAAACTCGGCAAAACGCGTGGTTACCTGACCCATGGCGAGATTTCCGACCACTTGCCCGACAAATTGGTCGATGCCGAGACGCTGGAAGTTGTGATTTCCATGCTGAACGACATGGGCGTGGCAGTTTACGAACACACGCCAGATGCCGAGACCCTGCTGCTGAACCAAAACGGTCCAACAGCCGCCACTGAAGAAGAAGCTGAAGAGGAAGCCGAAGCCGCCTTGAGCACAGTGGACAGCGAATTTGGCCGCACCACTGACCCGGTTCGCATGTACATGCGTGAAATGGGCACAGTGGAATTGCTGACGCGTGAAGGCGAGATTGAAATCGCCAAGCGCATTGAAGGCGGCCTGATGGCCATGATGGAAGCGATTTCAGCCTCACCTGCCACCATTGCCGAAATTTTGCAGCTGGGTGAAGACATTCGCAGCGACAAGGTGGTGATCACAACCATTGTGGATGGCTTCACCAACCCCAATGAAGCAGACGACTATGTGGCCGAAGAAGACTTTGACGAGTTTGATGCCGACGACGATGACGACGGCAAAGGTGGCTCCAAGGCACTGACTAAAAAACTTGAAGAGCTGAAAAAAGAAGCCATGAGCCGTTTTGATCGCTTGCGTGAATACTTCGAAAAGATTCACAAGATTTACGAAAAGGAAGGTTACGGCACCCCAAGTTATGTCAAGACGCAGCGTCTGTTGTCTGATGAACTGATGTCGGTCCGCTTCACCGCCAAAACCATCGAAAAACTGTGTGATATGGTACGCGGCCAAGTGGATGACGTGCGCAAGAAAGAGCGCGAACTGCGCCGCATCATTGTGGACAAATGCGGTTACCCGCAAGCCCAGTTCATCGCCGAGTTCAGTGGCCGCGACAAGCACCACAACAAGGTACCAAGCCATTTGCTCGATCTCAAATGGATCGAAAAACAAGCGGCGGCTGGCAAACCCTGGAGCGCCACCATGGGCCGCAGCATCCCGCCGGTGCAGGATTTGCAACAACGTCTGACCGACCTGCAAGCCAAGGTCGTGGTGCCACTGGACCAGTTGAAAGACATCAACAAGCGCATGAATGAAGGCGAATACGCCTCACGCGCGGCCAAAAAGGAAATGATCGAGGCCAATTTGCGCCTGGTGATCTCGATTGCCAAAAAATACACCAACCGTGGCCTGCAGTTCCTCGACTTGATCCAGGAAGGCAACATCGGCCTGATGAAGGCCGTGGACAAGTTTGAATACCGTCGCGGCTACAAATTCAGTACCTACGCCACCTGGTGGATTCGCCAGGCCATCACCCGCAGCATTGCAGATCAAGCGCGCACCATCCGGATTCCGGTGCACATGATCGAGACCATCAACAAGATGAACCGCATCAGTCGGCAACACCTGCAGGAATTTGGCTATGAGCCAGATGCCTCGGTGCTGGCCGAGCGCATGGAAATCCCTGAAGACAAGATACGCAAGATCATGAAGATCGCCAAAGAACCGATTTCGATGGAAACCCCGATTGGTGACGATGACGACAGCCACCTAGGTGATTTCATTGAAGATGGCGCCAACACTGCCCCGATGGAAGCCGCCATGCAGGCTGGTCTGCGTGATGTGGTTAAAGACATTCTGGACAGCCTGACGCCGCGTGAAGCCAAGGTACTGCGCATGCGTTTTGGCATTGAGATGACCAACGACCACACGCTCGAAGAAGTCGGCAAACAGTTTGACGTGACGCGTGAACGCATCCGCCAGATCGAAGCCAAGGCCTTGCGCAAGCTCAAGCACCCCAGCCGCTCAGACAAATTGCGCAGCTTCACTGACAACCTGTAAGCACCCCCCGGTCTTTCATTTAAATAGCGCCTTGGGCCCTTATACAGAGGGCACAAGGCGCTATTTTTTTTGGCATGAAAACTGGATCTGGTAGTCAAAAAATAGGGACAAGGCAGCAGCGTTTTGACAGTTTTCAGAAACCTCAATACACTACATCTAGTTTAGAAAATAGGTACAAACACTACCTATGGTGTTTTTTTATTTATTTTTATTTGTTGGATTTTGCGCAAAATCAAACCTTTTCTGGTTTTACGCAACTACCATTGCCGCTCGTTTTATGAGAAAGTACCCATGTCACAGCCAACCACCTCCCCCATATTGACAGTGATGGCACCCCAGCCTATCAGCGAAGAAGTTTTGATCGAAAAATACAGCAAAGGCACGGAAAAAACCATTGCCGATGTCAACCAGCGTGTGGCGCGTGCGCTCGCCAAAGTTGAGGCCCCGGAGCAGCAAGCCAAATGGGAAGCCAAGTTTTTGTCCGCGCTTGAAGCTGGCTTCTTGCCTGCAGGGCGCATCCAGTCTGCCGCAGGCACTGACCTAGCAGCCACCTTGATCAACTGTTTTGTGCAACCCGTGGGCGACTCGATCGCCCATGTGGAAGACGGCCACCCCGGCATCTACACCGCCTTGACTGAAGCCGCAGAAACCATGCGCCGTGGTGGTGGCGTCGGTTACGACTTTTCCCGGATTCGCCCACGTGGCGGCTGGGTTGGCAGCACCCAAAGCAGTGCCTCCGGCCCGGTGAGCTACATGCGGGTGTTTGACCGGTCTTGCGAAACAGTGGAATCTGCAGGCGCCCGTCGTGGTGCCCAGATGGGTGTGCTGCGCTGTGACCACCCCGACATTGAAGAGTTCATCCACGCCAAGGACAAAGGTGACCTGAAAAATTTCAACATCTCGGTCGGTGTTACCGATGAATTCATGAACGCCGTGCAAGCCGATGGCGACTTCACCCTGGTGCACAAGGCCGAGCCTGGCTCTGCCCAAAAAGACGCTGGTGCTTATCTGGACCAGAACAAAGGTGTATGGGTGTATCGCAAGCTCAAAGCCCGCATTTTGTGGGATCAGATCATGCGCTCCACCTACGACCATGCCGAGCCTGGTGTGCTGTTTCTGGACCAGATGAACCGCGACAACAACCTGTCCTATTGTGAAACCATTGCCAGCACCAACCCGTGCGCCGAGCAACCGCTGCCGCCCTACGGTTGCTGCTGCCTGGGCTCGATTGACCTGACGCGCTTTATCAGCGAACCCTTTTCTGTGGCCGCCAGCTTTGACCGCGAAGCCTTTGCGAATGTGGCACGCGTTGCCGTGCGCATGCTTGACAACGTGCTGGAAGCCACTGTCTGGCCGCTGCCGCAACAACAGGCCGAGGCCAGCAGCAAACGCCGCGTCGGTCTGGGCTTTACCGGCCTGGGTGATGCCCTGGTGATGCTCAATCTGCGTTATGACACAACAGAAGCGCGTGACATGGCACGCCAGATTTCAGAATTGATGCGCGACACCGCCTACAAGGCATCAAGCGACTTGGCCACCGAGCGCGGCGCGTTTCCCCTGTTCAATGCAGATCTGTTTTTCAGTGGCCAGACCTTTGCCTCGCGTTTGCCCGCGGCCCTGAAGAAGCATATCCGCCAGCACGGTCTGCGCAATTCTCACCTGCTGTCGATTGCCCCCACTGGCACCATCAGCCTGGCCTTTGCCGACAACGCCAGCAATGGCATTGAACCTGCCTTCAGCTGGACCTACAACCGCAAAAAGCGCATGCCCGATGGCAGCTTCAAGGAATACGCGGTTGAAGACCACGCCTGGCGCCTGTACCGCCACCTGTTCGGCGCCGACGCGGCATTGACAAACGCCTTCGTGACAGCACTTGAAATGAGTGCCCAGGCCCACGAAGAAATGGTGGCCGCAGTGGCACCCTACATTGACACCGCCATCTCAAAAACGGTCAACGTGCCGGCGGATTACCCTTACGAAGACTTTCAGGGCCTGTACACCAAAGCCTGGCAATCCGGCCTGAAAGGTTTGGCCACCTACCGGCCCAACAGCGTGCTGGGGTCGGTCCTCAGCGTCACCCCAACTGTGGCTCCCAGCAGCGCGGTGCCGTTGCAGATTGACGGCACCAACCACCGTCTCATGCTTGACCGCCTGCCCGCGCCCGTGCTGTCCTCCTTGCGCTGGCCGGGGCGCCCCAGCCTGCCAGGGGGCAACCCGGCCTGGACCTTCATGGTGCAGCATCCCTTTGGTGACTTTGCCCTTTTCATTGGCGAACTGTCACCCCAAGAAGGCGGCTCGCCACAACCCTTTGAAGTCTGGGTCAACGGCGCTGAACAGCCGCGCGGCCTGGGGGCCCTGGCCAAAACACTCTCAATGGATCTGCGTGCCAATGACCCGGCCTGGCTGCAACTCAAGCTCGATGCCCTGGCCACGGTCAGCGAAGAACACGCCTTTGAAATGCCATTCCCCCCGCACGGCGAAAAGCGGTTGTTCCCCGGCGTGGTGGCTGCCACTGCGGCCGTGATTCGCTGGCGCTGCGAGCAAATCACGGCGCAGGCACCCAGGAAAACGACCGAAAGCCCCTCGGCCTACACCCCGGTGATCGATGCCATGTTCAGCCGCAACGAACCCATCACCGGGCCGTCCGGCACCTTGGCGTGGGCGGTGGACGTCGACAACCCGGCCACCAGCGAAGTGTTTACCGTCACGCTCAAGGAAGTGAACCTGCCCGGACCCGATGGCCACATGGTGACCCGCCCTTGTGCGGTGGGTTTCAGTGGCAACTACCCCAAAGCCATGGACGGACTGGCGCGTTTGCTGTCACTCGACATGCGGGTGATTGACCCAGCCTGGATCGGCATGAAGCTGCGCAAGCTGCTCAATTACGCCGAGCCACTGGGCCACTTCATGGCCTTTGTGCCCGGCTTACCCAACGGAGAAAAACGCCAGCAAACCTGGCCGTCGACTGTGGCCTACATTGCACGCTTGATCATCCACCGTTATGCCATGCTGGGGATCTTGAATGAACAAGGTTATCCACTGCGTGACATGGGCGTGCTAGACACCCCTGAAGCGCGCGAGGCCAGCAAGACGATGGCGGGGAAAACCTGCCCGGAATGCGGCAACCCGACTGTGATCCACAAAGACGGCTGCGACTTTTGCACCGCCTGTGGTTACGTGGGTCAATGCGGTTGATTTATTAATAAATATAGCGACGGAGCGCACGGACAGTGCGCCAATGATCCCGTTAGTCGCGCACCACCAGCACAGGTAGCTTGGTGTGTAACAACACCGCCTGGGCCACGCTGCCCAGGACCAGTTTTTCAAGACCGCTGCGACCGTGTGAACCAATCACGATCAAATCGGCCTGCACCGAGTTGCTCGCATCGACAATGCCGCGCCAGGCGGTTTTTGATTCCACCACCGATGTTTCCACCGTCACAGCAGCACCTTCAAAGGCATCCATGGCGACCTTGACTGCCGCATTGGCCTCGGCAGTGGCCGCACTCAGGTAGTCAGCCTGTCCAAAGGCAAAGTCGGTACCCAAACCGGTAAACGGGTATGGGTGCATCACGTAGATCACTGTCACGCGGCTGCCGAACGCCTTGGCCAAACCAATGGCTTTGCCCACCGCCAACTCGGCTGTTTTTGAACCGTCCACAGGAACCAGAATGTGGTTGAACATGTTTTACTCCTTAGAAAAATATAGGCACCAATTTTGAATTATGCGCCGATCCAGTTACACAAAATTCTCAAACTCCATGGCGCATCAGTCCACAGCTCAAATGTCTTCAGGCACCATCTTGATCGCGCCACAAGGACATTCCGAGACACAAATGCCGCAGCCCTTGCAGTAATCGTAATTGAAGTCAAACCCTTTGCCGGGGCCGAGCTTGATGACCGCGTTGTCAGGGCACACGCCGTAGCAGTTGTCGCATTCAAAACAGTTGCCGCATGACAGGCAACGCCTGGCTTCAAACAAGGCGTTGCTTTCATCCAGGCCGCCCTGCACTTCTTCAAAGGTGGATTGGCGTCTTATGATGTCCAGAATGGGCCGCACGGTTTTTGGCGCGTCGCTGTAATACCAGGTATTGAGCAGGTCAAAGGTGGCAATCTGACCATTGGGCGCTGGCACATAGGTGTTGCCGCGAAGCCAGGCGTCCATGTTGCGCGCGGCTTTTTTGCCGTGTCCGATGGCCACCGTCACGTTGCGCTCGGTCGGCACCATGTCACCACCGGCAAAAATGCCGTCATGGCCAGTCATCATCTGCGCGTTGACCTGCACCACGCCGTCTTGCACCGCCAAGCCAGGCACGCCTTCAATCAATGACAAATCCACGTCCTGACCCAGCGCCAGCACCACGGAATCCGCTTCCAGGGTTTCAAACTCACCGGTCGGCTGCGGAAAGCCCTTGTCATCAAGCGCCATTTTTTCGACCGTGATGGACGACTCACCGGCCTGCTTGATGGTCGACAGCCACTTGATCATCACGCCTTCTTGCAGCGCTTCTTCCACCTCAAAATCATGCGCGGGCATTTTTTCGCGGTTGCGGCGGTAAACAATGATGGACTCGGTGGCACCCAGCCGCTTGGCGGTGCGGGCCACGTCAATGGCGGTGTTGCCACCCCCATAAACCACCACGCGGCGACCCAACAGGGGTTTGTCTTCGCCTTCCATGGAGCGCAGCACCGACACCGCATCCAGCACCTTGGCCGAGTCACCCGCCGGAATGTAGGCACGCTTGGCAATGTGTGCGCCCACGGCCAGAAACACGGCGTCAAAACCACCAGACACCTTGGCCTCCAACACGTTGGACACCTTGGTGTTGTATTCAATGCGCACCCCCAGATCCACAATGCGCTGCACCTCGGCATCCAGCACCTGCCGTGGCAAGCGGTATTTCGGAATGCCAAAACGCATCATGCCGCCCGGCAGCGGCCCGGCCTCGATCACGGTCACCGCATGGCCCAGTCGCGCCAACTGGTACGCTGCCGACAAGCCCGACGGCCCGGCGCCCACCACCATGACTTTTTTGCCAGAAGGCGCTGCAGGCGGCGGCAACTTCCAGCCTTGGGCAATGGCCTCGTCACCCAAAAAGTGTTCGACCGAGTTGATGCCCACCGGCGAATCAAGTTGCCCCCGGTTGCACGCGCCTTCACAGGTGTGGTAACACACCCGCCCCATGATGGCGGGAAAGGGGTTGTCTTCCACCAGCGTGCGCCAGGCTTCCTGGTAATTGCCTGATTCGGCATGGAACAACCAGCCCTGAATGTTTTCACCGGCGGGGCATTGGTGGTTGCAGGGTGGCTTGCGGCTCAGGTACACCGGGCGCTCGGTGCGCCAGGAACCGGTGTGGTTGGCCAAAGAACTGCCGACATCGAGCGTGATGGCAAAAGGTTTTTGCATTTTTATCTCCTTGCGGGACAGACGCAGCTACACGCAGTGCGCAGCTCTGTCCTCAACTGATTAAGCCAACAGGCCAAAGCGGCGAATATTGCGGTCGGCGCGCGCCTGCAAACGTGCCAGGGTGGCCACGTCAGGCTTTTTGCCAAACAGATGGGCAAAGCGCTTTTGCGGCTTGAGGTAGTCCTCCACCGGCACCTGGCGGCGAATTTTCAGCACACCGGTGACTTCGCCACGCTCGGCTTCAAACACAGGAAACACGCCACTTTCGACTGCCAGCCTTGAGAGCTTGATGGTGTCATGTGAGGCCGCGCCCCAACCCAGCGGGCACGGCACAAAAATGTGGATGTAACGCGCACCTCGCAGGGTCATGGCTTTGGTGACCTTGTATTCCAGGTCACGCAAATCGGCCACTGTGGCGGTGGCCACATAGGGAATTTCATGCGCCATGGCGAGCTGCGGCATGTTTTTGCCCTGACCGAACTCATTGCCCGGGTGGGGCCCGACCGTCATGGTGGTGGCTGTGCGTGCCGCCGGCGGGGTCGCACTTGACCGCTGCACACCAGTGTTCATGTAGGCCTCGTTGTCGTAACAGATGTAGAGCACGTCGTCATTGCGCTCAAACATGCCCGACAGGCAGCCAAAACCGATGTCGGTGGTGCCGCCGTCCCCTCCCTGCGCCACCACCCGCACATCGGTGCGGCCTTTGGCTTTCATGGCGGCTGCGATGCCGGTCGCAACTGCTGCGGTGTTGCCAAATAACGAGTGAATCCACGGCATCTGCCAGGAGGTCTCCGGGTAAGGGGTGGAAAACACCTCCAGACACCCGGTGGCATTGGCGGCGATCAACTGGCCGTTGGTGGCAGCCATCGCCGCGTCAATGGCGTAGCGGGCGCCCAGCGCCTCACCACAGCCTTGGCAGGCGCGGTGGCCGGAGTTGAGGGAATTGCTGCGTGCAGCGCCTGCCTGCACACTGCGTTGCTCGGGAGCGAGCAAGCGGTTACCGACAGTGAACGTGCCGGTTTGGTAAAACTTGACCAATGACTGTTCCATGATGTGTTTTCCGTCAGTTAGGCGTTAAACGACTTGCGTGCCGACATTGCCCATGTCACGCAAAATGCCTTCGGCGATCGGGCCGGACCGGCGCTGGGATTTTTCGCGCTCCAGCACCCGGTTGACCACCGCCCAGTCCAGGTCCAGAAAAGTCAGCAGTTCAAGCTTGTCTGCAATCGCATCCTGCAACAGTTGCTGTACCGATGCCTTGGTGATGGCACGGCCACCCAGCCCCGCCACCACGGTCAGCACCGGTTGCGGGCGGTTGCGCACCGCGCTGCGCACGTCGCGCGACACAATGCCGCCAATGCCCACAGCAAAGCACTTCTCGATCACCACCAGCCGCTTGGCGTTGGCGGTGGCATCGCGAATGGCAGAAATCGGGAACGGGCGGTACGACGTGATGCCCAGCACCCCGACCTTGACCCCCGCGGCACGCATGTCGTCCACCGTGTCCTTGATGGTGCCCAGCACCGAACCCATGGCAATCACAATGGTGTCAGCGTCTTCGGTTTTGTAGGTTTTGATCAACCCACCCGAATCACGGCCAAACTCTTTTTTGAACTCGGCAGCAATTTGCGGAATCAGGTCCAACGCCTGCATTTGTTTGGCGTGGGCCAGGTAACGCACCTCGGTGAAGGCTTCAGGGCCCACCATGGCACCGATGGTCACCGGGTCATTTGGGTCAAGCACCTGGCGCGGCTCATAGGGCGGCAAAAACCGGTCAACTTGCGCCTGATCCGGCATGTCGACCCGCTCATAGGCGTGCGTCAGAATAAACCCGTCCATACACACCATCACCGGCAGCGATAACTCCTCGGCAATCTTGAAGGCCTGAATGTGCAGGTCCAATGCCTCCTGGTTGGTCTCGGCAAAAATCTGCAGCCAACCAGCATCGCGCATGCTCATGCTGTCGGTGTGGTCGTTCCAGATGTTGATGGGTGCGCCAATGGCCCGGTTCGCCACCGTCATGACAATCGGCAAGCCCAAACCAGAAGCGTTGTAAACCGCTTCAGCCATGAACAGCAGGCCCTGGCTGGCCGTGGCCGTGTAGGAGCGCGCGCCGGCAGCGGATGCGCCAATGGCCACGCTCAAGGCAGCAAATTCAGACTCGACGTTGATGAACTCGCAGGGTGTCAATTCGCCCGACTTCACCATCTCGCCCAAACCTTCCACAATGTGGGTTTGCGGGGAAATGGGGTAGGCGCAAATCACTTCAGGGCGGCTCAGTGCCACCGCTTTGGCCACCGCGTGGGAGCCTTCGCATTGTTCAAGCATGTTGGGTCTCCTTAGCCAATTTTTCCTGATTCATCACAGCGTGGTAGGCGTCCGCCGCAGCCGCTTTGTTGCCAAGTGCCACTGCGCCCTTGAATTTTTCATCAATGGCGCTTTGCACGGCATCCAGCGAAATCAGGCCACACAGCGCAGCAAACGCGCCCAGCAAGGGCACATTGGGCACCGCGCGGCCGACATGCTTCATGGCCAGTTCTGAGGCGGGTACGGTCAAAAAGTGGTCTTGTCTGAACCCTTTGACAAACTCGCCCAGACCCATTTCGTCAAAGCTGCGGGTGGAGTTGATCAGGATGTAGCCATCTTTTTTCAGACCACCAAACACATCCACCTGATGCAGCAGTGTGGGATCCTGGATGATGATGGCATCGGGCTGCATGATGGGCTCACGCAGGCGAATCTCTTTGTCGTCCATGCGGCAAAAGGCCACCACCGGTGCACCGGTGCGCTCTGAGCCAAAACTGGGAAAAGCCTGCGCGTGGCGCCCCCCCAGAAATGCAGCGATGGACATCATCTCTGCGCCCGTGACGACCCCTTGGCCGCCACGTCCGTGAATGCGAACCTGAAACATGTTGTGCTCCTCATTATGTTTGGCTTGGCAAACAGGCGAATTGTCTGCAGCCTTATTTTGCAACAGGACGAATATTGGCCCAGTTGCTAAATTCAGTTTAGATGTAAATCAAACTTCACGCCTGAAAGCTTGCAGAAGCTTGACATCGCAAATTCATGACCTTGATCAAAGTAACCAATGCAGTCTGTGCGTATGCTCTGCCCTCTTTTTCAAAAGGATCTCGCCATGCCTACGCTGCAATGGTCTGACACGCTGGCACTTGGTTTGCCTGCGATGGACGACACCCACCACGAATTTGTGGGCCTGTTGGCCCAAGTCGTCCATGCGACTGACGACACCCTGATGCCGCTATGGCGCTTGTTGGTGTCCCACACCGATGCACACTTTGCCCGCGAAGACCGCTGGATGCAAGACACCGGCTTTTCTGGCGCCAACTGCCACACCACACAACACCAGGTGGTGCTGCAGGTGATGATTGAGGGCGACAAACGTGGCACTGCAGGTGAACTGGCCGTGGTGCGGCAAATGGCCGATGAGCTGGGCAACTGGTTTCCGATGCATGCCCAAGCCATGGACGCTGCCCTGGCGCTGCACCTGCAAAGCAGGGGTTACGACCCGCTCACCGGCCAGGTGGCCATGCCGCAAACCCTGCCCACAGAGGCGATTCATGGCTGCGGCGGCGCCACTTGCTCACCGGCTGCAGCACCCTCACAAGACCACGCCGTGGCCGCCTGAACACCACGCCAGAGGGTGCAACACTGTCAAGCGCGCCGTCCTTTTCGGGTTCAATTCAAACTGATTTGGCCTCCTTAAAAACATCAAGGTCTCACTTAAAACCCGGCTCTGCGCATCAAACCCGGCACGGCGACTGGGCGATGCGCATGCGGTTTTGGGGTGAAAACACACGCGAAACTGAAGCTGTTGTATGCAAACGGTTGCCGACGCGCGCCTTTCACCCCAAAGCCCGGTCACATAGTCCAATCACCGTGCCTAACGTCGCTGGCTCAGAATTTCTGCAGAAAGCGGCTCACATCAATTCGCGCCACATCCACCCCAGGCAACTATTGAATTCCCCCCGCCAGCGTACCCAACCGCTCACAGAATCAG
>Ga0136636_10000784_pt1 | contig 17376 bp, 12 predicted proteins | sample AntDrymUQ8522106_2_FD_104653 | JGI IMG/M metagenome (GOLD analysis project Ga0136636, IMG submission 104653) | Polar desert sand microbial communities from Dry Valleys, Antarctica - metaG UQ852 (21.06) | ecosystem: Environmental > Terrestrial > Soil > Desert | place: Antarctica: Dry Valley... | reverse complement strand
GACGCGAAGCTACAGAACAGGGCCAGGGGAAGCACTGATAAACCACGGATCACCTTCGACATGGTCAAACCTTTATTCATTGATTGATCGTTCAGCGCAATTTCATAAATTGCAGCTGGTTACATAGTTTTACATTAAGACGAGAATGTATAAAACGCAAATATTTCACACTCGATCGAAAAGATTCCCTAATTATGGAAATGGCCGCATTTGCAGCCACTTCCATTTCCTTTTGCTTACTTGAACGAACGCGCCTCAAACAAGTAGTCAGCGCCCGGCGCATGGCCGGCCGACATGGCACCACCATATTGCGGCTGTTGCGGGTATTCCCGTGTGACATCGGCCTTTACCGACTCAAACACTTTGCCGGCAGATTCATACTGCTTGATCGACTTCAATGCATTCATGAAGCTATACGCAAAGATCGAATGTCCATCCTTGCCTTCATCCGAGACCGGTTCTTCGCCACCGGATGACATCACGGTCACCGAGCGTTTGGCAAGAATGGTGTTCGGATCGCTCTTGCTGGAGCCAGTTACCCACTGCTCCTTGGTCAGAGCACCGGAGTAGCAGGAGTCTGAAACCAGCATGACCTGCTTGGCCGGGATGTTGTTTAGCAGCTTGGTGATGTCTTTGTTAGACAACCAATTGTCCGGTGCGCTGGCCTTGGCGTCGCCCGGGATCCAGTAACCGGCATTGGTCTTCTCGTTCAGATAACCGTGACCGGCGTAGTAGATCGTGACGCTATCGTTCGGGCCGACTTCACGCGCCAGACGGTTCAGGCTACTGACGATGTCGAGGCGGCTACCATTGGCAACGACGCGGGTTTCGTAGCCAAACTGATCCTGCAATTGCTTGCCAACGGCCTGGGCATCCGGCAGCGCAGTTTCCAGTGCTGGAATGGCCGGGTCGTTGTATTTATTGACTCCAACAACCAGCGCGATCTTGCGCTGGATTTGCGGCAGGAAGGAAACGGTTGGCATCAGCGGTGCTGGCAGCGGCGAGAAGCCTTGCATGCCTTCCGGCACGCAGAGAATCGCTGAACCGGCACACGGTGGCAGATCAGCCGCCGCCGGGTTGCGCTCAAGCACGCTAAGGGCCGGCTGCAGGGCTTCCGTCTTCAACTCGTGACGCAGACCGACAATGGCGGCCATGCCTTCCTTCGAAGTGCCAGCAGCGACCTGACCAAAGGCCTTGGCGGATTCGGCACGGCGGGTTTCGCTACGCTTGCCTTCGGCGACGCGATGTTCCTCGGCTTTATTCTCCGCTTCGACCTTCTTCTGTTCGGCTTCGGCTTTCTTTTGCTTCACTTCCGCCTGTTTTTGTTCAGTTTCAGCTTTCTTCGAATCCGCCTTTTTCTCTGCTTCGGCCTTCTTCTGGGCGTTCTTCTCACCCTTGGCTTCGTCACGCGCCTGCTTCTCTTCGGCGCGGGCTTTCTTCTCGCCGGCTTCGGCTTTCTTCGTAGCTGCTTCTGCTTGTTTCTGCTCGCCTTCGGCCTTCTTGGCGTCAGCGCGCTTTTCATTCACAACTCTGCCCCCCGGGGAGCGGGAAGCTTTGGCATCGGCCTCAGCGTATTTGGCATCGGCACGGGCTTGCTTGCCTTCGGCTTCAATGTGCTTGGCTTCGGCTTCGGTCTTCTTGACGTCGGCTTCGGATTTTTTCGCATCCGCGCGTTTTTCGGCATTGGCTTTTTGTTGCGGTGTCTTGGCGAGCCTGGCTTCGCCTTCGGCCTTCTTGGCTTCACCTTCGGCCTTCTTGGCCTGAGCTTCGACCTGCTTGCCTTCGGCTTCGGACTTGCGGGCCTCGCCTTCAGCTTTGTGGGCCTGAGCTTCGGTCTTCTTGACTTCAGCTTTCTGGATTGCGGCAAGTTTTTGCTCCGGCGTTTTAGCCGTACGGACTTCGGCTTCCGCCTTCTTGGCGTCTGCATCGGCTTGCTTGGCGCGGCTGTCGGCTTGTTTGCCTTCAGCGGTGGCTTGCTTGGCCTGGGCTTCGGCACGTCTTTCTTCGGCACGAATCTGGCGCGATTCAGCTTCAGCGCGACGGGTAGCAGCTACAGCCGGAGCGGCTGTCTTGCTGTCGCTGACGATTTGCTTGTTGTCGGCCAGGGCTTCGCGGCTTTCGGATTCGGCTCGCCTGGCTTCAGCTTGGGCTTTTTTCACAACGGCCTCGCTACGCTTGCTTGCCGCACGGCGCTGGGCGTTAGCGCGTTGCTCCGGAGTCTTGGCTACTTTTGCTTCGGCTTCAGCTTGCTTGGCTTCTTTCTCGGCTTGCTTGGCTTCGGCTTCCAATTCCTCGGAATCTTTGCGCGCCTTGCGGGCTTCTTCCTTAACTTCGCCAAATGTTTTGTCAATATCGAGTTTTGCTAATATTGAAGTCTGCGTCAGTATAGCGGTTACGGCTTGCGGGTTGGCGGAATCGTTACGGGCGATGTAGCGGTCATCGGCGGTCAGCTCGGCAGCAATGGTCAGCGGGCCGTTCAATTTCGGATTGTAGGCTTTGGTGATCGGCGCGCCGTTAGGATCGGTGACGGTGGCTTTACAGAAGATCGGGTTCAGGACACAGGGGTCGGTTTCGCGGCTGGTTTCGATTTTTGGTGGCAATGCGCCCACAACGTAGAACTGGAGACCATCGCCGAGTAAGGTCGAGTACTTCAGATACCCTGCTGCAAGAATCGCACTCAAATTGGCGTAATAGCGATAATCCACTCCAGCCAAACCTGTTATGTCAAATGATCTGCTGCCGGGAACAGCGATAAACCAGGTCTTACCATTTGTTCCATTAATCGCTGTTGGGCCGTAAAGGTTTTGAAGTTGCCCTATCGGGCCAAGGTACGCATTCTCGTTATTAGCAAGAGTTAGTATAACAGTGGGGTCGTAGGCAGTCGGACGATAAATCTCTGGATCGCCAGGAATAATCATAGGCGGAAGATTCCCTGTGCCAGTCACCGTACTGGTCAGCTCGATATAGCCCGCCTTTTCAGTATCTATCCAGACATAGCTCGCCTGAACCGGGGCGTTAATGTAGACATTTCCGTTACTAGACCAGATATATAGTTCTCCGGCCACCGATAGCGGGCTACTAACAAAGACATTGCCCAGCGCCTCGATGGACAAATTTTGTGAGCGCGGGTTGAATGGGCCAACTATTTCAATAGAGGCACTATTGTTGGCCCAACTACCAATTTGCGTCTCTTTCCAAGAGCCAACAAATTTCATTGCCATGTCGGAGAGACAGAATGCCGAGATCGCACAGCTGTCGGTACCTAATAGCATTTGCGTTTTTGAATAGGGCGCTAAATATAAGCTCCAAGCATCAATTTGTGTCGGCGGACCACTGATACTATCAACTTGGAAATCTACAATGCCAGCCTTAACTATGCCACCCACAGCATCCGGGTTGACCAGATAAGATGCACTTATTAACGCAACGCCTGAATAATTGAGCGGATCACCAATATCGATCAGCGCACCAGATCTCATCGAAAATTCTCCACCGCTTGTAGTATTGACTCGAAAGTCGGCAGTATTCCACCTGTTATCCTTTTGCCGCTTTGGAAGACCGGATCCTGGTAATAGAATTTTCGTGCCGGCGTCAAGGTAAACTCCATTAGCACCATTAAAGGTTGGGCTTGTACCAAACGCCTCAATCCACAATTTCAAATTAACTTGGTTGGTACGTGCATCAAACACCCCGTTGCTATAAAAGTACGGGGTGGTAATTGTTAACTTGCCACCACCAGGAACGGGCGTTGACGCACCGACTGTATAAGTTCCACCATTGGGCATAAAGGCAAAATAGTCGGTTGCTTGCAGCGATAAACTGCCATTTGTGGATAGAGCCAAATCTATATCTGCAGGTGTATATACCGTGGCCATGTAGGCCAATGGATCGTTCACCCAAACGCAACTACCAGCAGTCGGCAGAATACAGATTTTTGCCGGGTCAATCAGCCACGTGCCACTCAAGCCCTTTGTTGCCAAGGTATTAACGGTTCCGCCGATTAATAGCTGCTCATGCCCCGACGTTTCCACCTGCCCGCCATTCCCCCCAAACTCCCCACCGCGCGCGAAGATCGCACCCTTGAAGTCAGCCGTATTGTTCGCCCACAGCACGACCTTGCCGCCATCGCCATTCTGGGTGGCATCGGCCTTGATGGTTGCACCGGCCTGCATGGTGGTGTTGCTTGCGTTCTGGATGTTGGTGTTGCTGCCTTGCCAGTCGCCACCGACCAGCACCGTGCCGCCACCCGTTGCACCGGAGGCATCAAGATTGGCGGTGCTGGTTAGCGTGACGTTGTTGCCCAGCACCTGAATCTCGCCACCCTTGCCGGCGCTGTTGTTGGCGTTGATCGTGCCGGAGACTGTGGTGCTGTCGCTGGCCTTGAGGATGATGCGGCCTTGGGCGTCCACGCTGGCGCTGTCGGCGCTGAGGATGCCTTGTTGCTCGATAAGCGCACCGAACATGTTGATCTGCCCACCGGCAGCAGTGATGGTACCGAGGTTGACGGCCTTGTTGCCGTTGGCAGTGACGGTAACGCTGAGTTCGGGGCCGGCCGAGTCGGCCATGCTGACAGTGTTACCGGCCGCGAGGACGACGGTACCTTGCGGTGAGGTGATGATGCCTTCGTTACGGACGTCGCTACCGATCAGGTAAACGCTACCACCGAGCGGGGTGGAGATTTTGCCTTGATTAAGCAGTTGACCGTAACCGCCGCCGGAGAAGGTGAAGTTCTTGTTGAGGAAGTTGGCATCGGTCAAGTTGAGCGTGGAGGCGACCAGTTTGTTGACGTCGATCATGGCATTGGGGCCAATCAGGATGCCGTTCTGGTTGATCAGGTAGACTTGGCCGTTGGATTGCAGGGTGCCGTAGATCTGGCTAGGGTTGTTGCCGACGACGCGGTTGAGCACGGCGGAGTTGGCCGATTGCTGCAGGAAGCGCGTAGTTTCGTTGGCATTGATGCCGAATTGTTGCCAGTTGATGATAGTGCCCGGGGCGTTGGTGACACTGAGGGTGTTGCCGTTGGTGGCGAACTGGGCGTTGCCGGCAGCGACCTGGGCGCCGGTCGGGTTGGCCAAGACGACGCCGGCCTGCAGGAAGCAGGTGGCAACTGCCAGGGCGGCCAGCGTGGGCTTGAAGAGGAAATTGGGGCGTGCAGACGCTTGTTGGGTGTGTTTCATGGCGCGACTCTCCGGAATTCTGGCTTAGAACTGCAGGTTGATGGCGGCGTGACCGTAGCTGGCGCCTTGCTCACGGCTGGCGTCAGTGCCAGGGGCCGCAATGTATTTTTCTTGGGCGAACCCGACGTCTAGCTTGACGGCGAGATCGCGCCCGAGGTTGAAGCGCAGGCCGGCACCAATGCTGGAGAGTGGCTGGCTCTTTTCGCCATACCGGTTGGCATCGGTGAAATAAACCTTGCCGAAGTCCCAGAACAGCAAGGCGCGGGCGTTGATGTTTGAGGAGGGCATCAGCTTACCAAAATCGGGGGAGTAGAGCTCCAGATTGCCGTTGTAGCCACGATCTCCGCTGACGGTACGTTCAAGGTAGCCGCGCACGGAGTTGGCACCACCGAGCCCAAACTGCTCACCGGGAATCAGGCGATCGACCGAGTATTGTCCAGCCAAGGCGACACGAATTTGCAGGTCGGCCGGCAGTGGGACAAGGACATTGGTGTTGGCGCGCCAGACGTTCCAGTTTGGCGTGCCGCCGGCTCGGGCCAAGGCATATTCTTCAATATTGCCATGTCGGCCACCGGGGATATTGGCGGCAAAGGAGAGGGCAGCGCTGGCTTGAACTTCGGGTGCGTTGAAGGCGCCAAAGTAGGTGGCGCTGACCGGCATTGCGGTGACGGTGCCACAGGTGCCGGCGGCGATCCCGGTACAGGTGTTGTCGAAGTCCTTGAAGTCGAAGCCGTAGATCATGCGGTGGCGATATTCGCCGGCGCTAACCAAAGATTGGTTCAGGCGAGCGCCAAGCATATAGCCATTACCAACGAACCGGGTGCTACCAAAACCGACATTGGTATCGGCAGTTGAACGGGAGATGGCGCCGATCAGGTCGAAGGAAAGGCCTTGATCGTAGAAAGGCACACGATACCCAGCGGACAGTTGCTGGCTCCGGCTCGGGTGGTCGAGCGATGTGCCAAACTGGACGGTGGCCATGTGGTCACGGTTGAACAGGTTGGCGTCTTGGTACCCGAGGTTAATGCGATTGACGCCAGTGGAAGTGGCGCCCATGTTGTCGTAGCCAACAGTAAATTTCTGTGGACGGTCTTCGGTGACGTTGATCACAGCATCGATCTGACCGACCTCTTCTGCCGACTGGAAATTCACAGCCACTTGTTTGGCAGGGTTTTCGTTGGCGGCGGCAATAGCAGCAACGATTTGCTTGGCGTTGGGTTTAATTTTTTCTTGTAACGGGGGCAGGCTGTTACGGATATTTTTTTGGTTGTAGGCCTGGTTGCCTTTGATGAGAACAGTCTGGATTTGGCCTTCAATGACTTTAAGCTTGACGCGACCCGCCTCGGCAGTTTGTGCCGGGGGGAAGACTTTAATGACGGGGTAGCCGGCATCTTCGTAGGCTTTGCGCAAGGCGTCGGCTGCGGCGTTAACGTCGTCAATGCTGCGATCGGCACCGAGGTAGGCCTTTAGAACCTGTTCAACCTGGCTTTCGGGAAGCAGCGTGTTGCCTTCGATTTCGTAGCTGGAAATGGCGAATTTAGCGCTTTGTGCCCAGGCGCCGGATGATAACGCGACCAGCAGGGCTGCCGCGCTCAGTGAAAACTGCTTGCTCATGAAACCCCCTGAATTGTCGCTCCAACAAATTAAGGAGGGCGAATTTTAAATATTAGGTCGCGATGTTACGACATTGGTGTTTGTTTTTGCAAAGGTTATCTATGCTGTCCGCAACAATTTGTGCTCACCTCCATTAGATTGTAAGTAGCATTTCTTGCGGCAAGAGTTTTTGATATTTAGCTATTTATTTGGACCTTTGTGTTAGCTGAATTTGAGTCGCCGGCGACCTACTCAAGTTTTTGAATCGCCTTAGTTTAGGGTTGAATTTTTGCCATGTTGAGAAGCAGTTCTCTTGCCGCTACGGTTTTTGCCCTTTTGATGGCGTCGACCGCAGCATTGCATGCCAACGCACAGCTTAGCCCATCTTGCTGACCGCAGACTCGGTGGCGAAGTCGGCTTACCCGGATGATCGGGAATATCCTGAATCTCCGCCACATCGGTGATAAATGCGATGATTTTGACCTCGCCACCACACTTCAGGCATCGCGCAGCATCCCCTCGGGGAACCGCAGTGGCAGCACCTCATCCCATGTGGATGGCCGGAAATAGATGGTTGCTCAAGATACCGGCGATCTGCCAAGGAGCGAAAACAGCCGTCTCGTTTTGCCCCATAAAACGGGGCTGGGCTTCGTTGCCGCTGGTGAATTTTCGCCCCCAGCGCAATTTGCAATTACACTGCACATCTACTCTGATGAACGCTCGCCATACGCCCAATGCCAATCTCACAGTTCAAACATCTCGTCCTGATTGTTCTCACCTTGGCCTGTACCTCCCCTGCTTGGGCGGCCAGCGCAACTGAAATCAACGCGGATACCGGCAAGCCGTTTGCGACCGTCTGGCGCGTGCGCGGCGATGCTTTTGCCACTGGTAAATATGGTGCGCCACGCCGCCTGAAAGAAGGTGGAGCCGTGCATGTCGGCGAACTGGTGCGCGCCGCCCCCGACAGTGAAGCGGTTCTGAAAGCGGCTGATGGCGGCATTGTTGCAGTTCGCCCCGGTACCGAGTTTATCCCCGAACGCTTTGCCGCCGAAGGCAAGCCGAGCGACCGTCAGGTGCTGCGCCTCATTTCCGGGTCGCTGCGCGTCATTACCGGCTGGATTGGCCTGCTCAACAGGAATGAGCATAAAGTCATCACCCCTACCGCCACAATCGGCATTCGCGGCACCGATCACGAACCTTACGTGTTGCCAGCCGAAATGGCCAACTCAACCTATCGCCAGGGCACCTATGACAAAGTGAATCGTGGCACCACCTTGCTTGATGCCAATGGCGGCATTGTCGAAATCGACAGCGGCAAGGTTGGGTTTGCGCGCGCGCCCTCTCCACCGGGCGTTCGTTCGCGAGCACTGATGACCGTTCTGCTCCCGGTTTTGCTGGCTCGGGTCCCGGATTTTTACGTGCCCGGCAGCTTCGAGCAGGAACTTGACCGCTATTCTCAAAACATAGACGCCGCCAATCTGAAACAGCTTGAATCGCGCCATCCCGGCAACCGTCCGGCTACCCAAGCCGCTGCGCCAGCCGCTATGGTGCCGGCAGCAACTAACGCGCTTGCGCCCGAACCGGCCCCCGTCGCTATCGTCGGCTGCCCACCGGCAACGATAGGTGAAGCTTGGCTCGGTCGCTTTGATCGCGCCATCATCCGCCATGATGTAAAAACTATCCTCGCCCTGTTTGCCCCGGAGGTGGTCGCCAAGGCCACGGTACGCAGCGGGAATGGCATAACCACCCTTGAATTTAATCGCGACGAACTGGTTGATAGCACCCTCAAATCAATCGCTAGCCTTAAGGACTATTCGCAGCGCCGCGTTTCTCTTGAGGCCAAACTGGCCGCTGGCGAAAATGAAGCAACTTGCCGTCAAGTGGTGGTCAAATCAATCGCCATCGAGCAAGGCCTGATGAACGGTCGTCCCTATCGCTTTGAAGCACTGGAGGAGTATCTGCTTGAACAGCGCAACGGCGAGTGGCTGGCAATCACGGCACAAACAACACAACGCTAGCGTTTGCGATTTTGATCTGCCCTATTTCGGCGGGAATCGCCGGCTGATTGTAATCGGCATCCATGGTGCCGGTTTCCAGCCTCGAAGAGGATCTCGGGCGTAAGGGAATTAGTGCACCGACTAGCCGAGCGCCGCCAATTTGGATTTTGGGCCAGGCGGGTGTTTGATGAAATACTGCCTCACTCCGCGCACAATGGCATCGGCCAGTTTATCCTGATAGGCGTCGTCATTCAGCCGGCGCTCTTCTTCCGGGTTCGAGATAAAGGCGGTTTCGATCAGCGCAGAAGGAATATCAGGCGCCTTGAGCACGGCAAAACCAGCCTGCTCAACATTGGTTTTGTGTAGGGTATTGATCATTCCTAATTCGCCGAGCAGGTATTTGCCCAGTTTCAGGCTGTCATTGATCTGTGCTGTTTGTGACAGGTCAAGCAGCGTGCGGGCGAGAAATAGATCCTTTGCGCCAAGATTTACCCCACCGACCAGATCGGCATCGTTTTCACGTTGCGCCAGCAGACGCGCCTGTGAACTGGTGGCGCCGCGTTCGGAGAGAACGAAGACGGAGGAACCGCGTGCATCCGGCTTGATCCAGGCATCGGCATGGATCGACAAAAAAAGATCGGACTGCACGCGCCGGGCTTTTTGCACGCGCATTTGTAGCGGCACGAAGAAATCCGAATCGCGGGTCAGCACTGCCCGCATATTCGGCTCGGCATCGATGCGCGCCTTGAGGCGTTTGGCGACTTGCAGCGTCACGTTCTTTTCATAGGAGCCGCCCTTGCCAATGGCGCCGGGGTCTTCACCACCATGACCGGGGTCAAGCGTAATCGTCACCATACGGTCGACAATCTGCTTACCTGATTTTTTGCTGGTATGCACCTCAGGCGCTTCGACTACTTTTTCTGTTCTCTTTTGGCCAGTTTCATCGAGCTTTTTCTCGACCTGCGCCACATCCTGATCCATCTTGTAAGGCTCAACCGCATCCTTGCGGCCTTCAAGCAGCGCCATCAGCGGATCAGGCGGGTTGATCGGGTAGACGTCAAGGACCAGACGATGGCCATATTCGCCGGCCGGGGCCAGCGTAAAGACTTGCGGCACTACCTTGGTTTTCAGTTCCATCACCAGGCGCACGACACCTGGCTTGAAACGACCGGCACGCAGGAGCTTGATGTAGGGATCGTCGGTGGCTACCTTGCGGGCCAGGCTGTCGAGCACACTATTGAATTCAACGCCTTCGATATCAACGACCAGACGGTCAGGATTTTCGACGGTGAAATGGCTGTATTTGAGTGGCGCGTCGTGTTCCAGCGTCACCCGCGTGTAATCAGCGGCGGGCCAGATACGCACGGCAAGCACCGCCGGCAACTTTGCCGCAGCACCAGCCAGCGGCGATACCGACAGAATCAGTGAGGCGCCGGCGTAACGGAGGAGTTGCCGTCGCCCCAGGCTGAGGCGAGCCCCTTTATACATTGCGTCCCTTCCGGTGAATCTGCCACGGCTTCGAGGCAACGCCCGAAACCTGCATGATGAAGGCGCAGCCGCAGGTCTGGCGATGGAACGCAGCCATGAGCTTGTTCCGGCCACTCAACCAGGCAAACTGCAGAGTCATTAAAGTATTCGCTAAAGCCCGCATCGAGAAACTCCTCGGGTGACTCAAAACGATAAAAATCAAAGTGATATAAGTATAAGCTCGAAATTACGTAAACTTCAACCAGAGAATACGTCGGGCTTTTCACCGGGCCGGCGTAACCCAAGGCACGAATCATGGCGCGGACCAATGTTGTCTTGCCAGTCCCGAGGTCACCTTCAAGGAAAATGACCAGCCCCGGCTGCAACAACGGCGCCAAAATTTCGCCTAGGCGCTGAGTTGCCGCTTCGTCAGGCAATTGAAAAACGGCGGTAACATCAGGGCTATGCACGATCACGACTCCACAGTGGATTACGCGGCGCTCAAGGAAGCAATTCGAGCGGCCGGCACAAAATTGGGCTTTGCGGCCATCGGCGTCGCCCGAGCCAAACCGGGCCAAGCGGTTGATGGCCTGAGGCAATGGCTGGCTGAAGGCTGCCACGGCGAAATGGATTATATGGCCCGCCATGCCGATTTGCGCGCCGAACCGGCACAACTCCAGCCGGGAACAATCACCGTCATCTCTGCTGCGGTCGACTATCTGCCACACACAAAAACCGCCGATCAGCCGGAACAGGCGGCGATTTCGCGCTACGCCCAAGGCCGTGATTATCATAAGCTGATCCGTAACCGGCTGCAAAAAATGGCCGATGTCATCACTGAGTTGGCTGGGCCATTCGGCTACCGGGTATTTTCTGACTCAGCGCCGGTTATGGAGGTTGAATTTGCCCGGCAAGCCGGGCTTGGCTGGCGCGGCAAACACACGCTTTTGCTCTCGCAACAAGGCTCCTGGCGCTTTCTCGGCGAAATTTACACCGATCTGCCATTGCCGCCGGATAGCCCGATTGACGAGCACTGCGGCAGTTGCACCGCCTGCCTCGACGCCTGCCCGACCCAAGCGATCATTGCGCCGTACAAAGTCGATGCCCGGCGCTGTATTTCCTACTTGACGATCGAACTAGCCGGCTCAATTCCTGAAGAGTTCCGTCCCCTGATCGGTAACCGCATTTACGGCTGCGACGACTGCCAGCTGTGCTGCCCGTGGAACCGTTTTGCCCAACTTGGCGACCCTGACTTCGCGCCGCGCCACAGTCTCGACTCAAGCAGCTTGCTTGAACTTTTCGCCTGGACAGAGGAGGAATTCAATGACCGACTCGCCGGCAACCCCATTCGCCGTATCGGGTATGAAAGATGGGTACGTAATATTGCAGTTGCGCTGGGCAATGCGCCATACAGCGAAACGACTGCAAAAGCCTTGCAGCAACAGCAAAACCACCCCTCACCCATGGTCAAAGAGCACGTTGCATGGGCGCTATTACAACAATATGACGGAAAATCCTCAACGGCCTAACCGACAAAGAAATTTGACTGGTATGCTGACCACAAAACTTAGAACGTAGGCCTATGTGGAAAAAACCTGAAAAGCCCATATCCATTCACCCATCGCAAGTGGTGATCGGGCTCTACGTTTGGCTTGACCTGGGTTGGGACGATCATCCGTTCCTCTACAATCGCTTTAAAGTGAGCGATGAAAAACAAATTGCCACCATCCAGAGCATGCCACTCGATGGAAAGTTGTTTTATTACCGGGAAAAAAGCAGCGCACAACCTGGCCCATTAGTCCTTACCCCGGAAGCAAGCATTTCAGAAACAGTTGCAGTCGTGCCGGATCCAGCGCTAGCCAAAGAGATTGCGGAACACAACAAGAAAAAGCACGACCGTCTGCGCCAGCAAAAAGATTCTGCCGCCCGCGCCGACCGCGCTTGGGAACAAGCGGCGCGAATATCGCGTGAGGCCATGCTGGGCATGGCGCATTCGCCCAAGCAAGCCGGTGAAAAACTCCTCGACCTGTCCCAAAAAACAGCTAATCTGATTACCGAGGGACAGGAAGTCCTGCTCCACTTACTGGGCGACAAAGAAGGTGAAGGTCCACAGTTCCATGCCCTGAACGTGATGACCTTGGCTATGTTGCTCGGCAAGTCTGCCGGGCTGAACGAAAGCCAGTTGGCCGAACTCGCCCTGGGCACACTGGCGCACGACATCGGCAAGGCCAAAGTGCCGGTGCATCTTCTGAAAGCAAAGACCCGCGCCAAGCATGAGGAGGCGTTCTATCGCCAACACGGCGCCTATGGCCTGGAAATGGCCAGAATATCGGGCGCCTTTGGGCCAGTGGCGCTTTCAATCATCGCCGATCATCACGAATTTATTGATGGCAGTGGTTGGCCGACTGGTAAAACCAACCCGGGCCCGGCTGCCCGCATTGTTGCGCTGGTCAACCGCTACGACCGATTGTGTTCCCCGGAGTCGCCTGAACGTGATGCGCTGATGCCGGCCGAAGCGATGGCGCGGCTGTTTCGCGTTGAGACTGCCAAATTCGACCAGCGCCTGTTGAGCCTGCTGATCAAACTACTGGGCGTCTATCCGCCCGGTACGCTGGTGCGGCTCAATGACGAATCACTGGGCCTGGTGGTTAGCCCGGGCAAGGAAAGCCTGCGTCCAACCATTCTGGTTTATAGCCCGGAATTCAACAAACGCGATGCACCGACGATCAATCTGGCCCAAGTGCCCGAGATCAAGATTGAAGAGGCTTTGCGGCCTTCCACCATTCCGCCGGATGTCCTGAACTGGCTTAATCCCCGCCAACGCCTGTCGTATTTCTTCTCGACCGAAAAAGCCGGCTGAGCATGAGGTGTAATTCGATACGGCGAGCCACCCTTAACGCAATCGCTGAATTTAGCCTTTTTTTGGTGTTGACCGCAGCACGATCGCAATACGACCCGACTCAATGCATCAGGCTTGGCCGGAGCGGCTAAAACCTGTCAGTTTTTTTCTACTGGCCGATTGCAATCGCTACACCACTCGCTCCACGAACCACCATACAGGCGTGATCCGGCAAGCCCAGCAATCTCCATCGCAAGAATATTGTGGCAAGCGGAAACACCAGAACCACATTGGTGCACAACCTGCTCCGGCAAGCTGCCCGCAAGGAGCGCCAGCCATTCAGCGCGCAATGTTGCAGCCGGTTTGAAGCGGCCATCTGCCTGCAAATTTTCGCGAAAAAAGCGGTTGACCGCACCAGGGATATGGCCACCAACAGGATCAATGGTTTCGTTTTCGCCACGATAACGATCCGGGCTGCGAGCATCGACCAGATGCATACGCGAGGTGGCGAGAAAGGATTGGACGTAATTGGCGTCGACACAGCGGTCACAAATTTTCGCCACGAAACTGGTTGGCCGAAGCAGCGGCAATTGTTGCGTTAGTGCCCCGTTCGCTGCCTGCCAGGCCTGAAATCCACCATCCAGCAAACCCACTTGTTCATGGCCGAGCCAGCGCAACAGCCACCACAGGCGCCCGGCGATCATGCCTTGGGCGTCGTCATAGACAACGACCTGGGTTTGCCGACCAACACCGATTTCGCCCAAGCGTTTCGCCAGCGTTTCAGCATCCGGCAAGGGATGGCGACCATTCGCACCGGTAACCGACCCTGATAGGTCACGATCACAATGGAGAAAAACCGCGCCGGGAATATGGTTTTCGGCATAAACCCGATCGCCATAGCCGGTATCCGCCAACTGATGCCGGACATCAATCACCAACCAGTCGGGATCGTTCAGATGCGCCGCCAGCGCGGCGACATCAACCAGCGTCGTGTAGCTCATGGTGCCGCATCAAGCCAGGATTTGGCTTCATCGGCGCTATCAAAGACCTCGACATCGGCATTGACAAAGGTCTGCGATAACCAGGCGCTCCAGGTGACCCACTGGCTATCGGTCACCACGGCAACGCGTTTGAAATCATTGGCGTGGGCGCGGGAAAACTTGATTTCCTCCCAAGCTACGTCAATGGTCAGATCAGCCATCTGGCTCAGGTCAAAATAAAGATCAACCGGGCCCTCAAACTTGATCTTGAAATTGACGACTTCTTCGAATTCCTTGTAATCCGCCAAGGTAAATTCACCAAAGACAGAAACGCCGACACGGCTGGGTTGATGGTCTATGACAATCATGATTTGACTCCGTTGTTGTTTGTCACGAGTTTAATCCTGTTCTACCGGGCTGGCGCGGGAAAAGTGCGTAGCCGCAATACCGGAGAGGATGATCAGCCCGATGGCGAGCCAGGCCGAGGCATCGAGCACCTCGCCCCAGAAGAACACGCCGAACAGGCTGGAGAAGATCACGGTACTGTAGGCCAGTGCTGCCGACATCAGGGTTTTTCCCCGCGTGTAGGCGCGCGTCATGGCCAGCTGGGCAACCGTGGCAAATGAAGCAACACCGAGCAAAAGCAGCCCGCTATGCCAGTCGACCGCATGCAGTTCACTGAACAGAAGCCAGGCACCGGCGCAGACCGAGGAAACCAGCGAGAAGTAAAAAACAGTCCGCGTTTCCGGCTCACCGCGCGCCCCAAGCTCACGCACACTGAAATAGGCCATGCCGGCGAGGACACCGGAACCGAGGCCAATCAGGCCACCGACCAATTGATCAGCATGAAACGCCGGCTTGAGCAGCATTGCCACGCCAATCAGGCCGATAACCAGCGCGCCAAGAATACCGGCGCGCATTCGTATGCCGGCCAAGGCGAGATAAATCGCTAGGAAGATCGCCGAGGTGTAGTTGAGGGTCACCGCCGTCGCTAGTGGCAACAGCGTAATCGCATAAAAATAGGCAAAGAGAGCCGAGAAGCCGACGACACCCCGGCTGATTTGCCAGCGCCAGTGTGGCGTGGCCAAAGGCACGCCCTGCAAGCGAACCAGGCCAAACATCAGAATCAGCGAAATGAAGCTACGGTAAAAGGTGATTTCGACTGCCGAATGCGTTGCCGCGGCATATTTGACGCACACCCCCATGCAGGCAAAAAGCAGGCTGGCGACCAGCATCCAGAGGGATTGCATTGGCGTGACTCAAAATGAAAAAGGCGGCGGATTTTACCCCGACGCCCTGATTGATGTAGCCGACGCTTAAATGTGCGCTTGCATGATCCGCCGATAGAACTCGTGGAAATGCTGCATGCCGTCTTCCATCGGGCTCTGGTAAGGGCCGACTTCATTGTGCCCTTCTTTCATCAGCGCATAGCGACCACGATCCATCCGTTCGCCAATTTCGTCGTCCTCAACGGCAGTTTCCATATAGGCGGCACGCTCGGCTTCGATGAAATCGCGCTCAAAATCGACGATTTCTTCCGGATAATAAAATTCAACGACATTCAAGGTTTTGTTATCCGATTGCGGAATCAGCGTCGACACAACCAGCACATGTGGATACCACTCGACCATGATGTTCGGGAAGTAGGTCAGCCAGATGGCGCCATGTTCCGGCGCTTTGCCTTCGCTGCCATAAATGTCGAGCACAGCTTTTTGCCAGCGTTCGTAGGCTTTCGAACCGGATTTTTTCAGCGAGGTAATACCAACGCGCTGGACGGAATACCAATCGCCAAACTGCCAGGTCAAATCATCGCAGCTAACGAAGTTGCCCAGCCCCGGGTGATACGGCGCCACGTGGTAGTCCTCAAGATAAACCTCGATAAAGGTCTTCCAGTTGTAATTGCACTCGTGCATCTCGACGTGATCAAGCTTATAACCGGTGAAATCGAGGCCGCCAGCGACGTTCATCCCGGCCAGATCGGCATTGGCTGAACGTGGGCCTTTGAAAAGCAGACCGTTCCAGTTTTCCAGCTTGGCTTTGTTCAAATTCAAACAAGGGTTCTGCGGAAAATGCGGCGCGCCGATCAGTTCGCCACCGGTATCGTAAGTCCAGCGGTGAATCGGGCAGACAATATTGCCCGGCAAATTACCGGAACCTTGCAACATGATCGCCTGGCGGTGGCGACAGACGTTGGACATCTGCCAATTGCCCGCATTGGCACCTTCATGGCCACCGTTGAGCAACATCTGGCCGTGATCCTTCCAGGCTAGCGTCCGATAATCCCCTGCTTCCGGCACCATTAACTGATGCCCCACATAGCCGGGGCCGGCATCGAAGATAAGTTTTTTCTCCAGCGCAAAAATCTTTTCGCCGAAATACCAGTCCACCGGCAGTTGCGAAACTGCCGGGGCCACACGGGACAAAGTCGCCACGTCGGACATTCCATGCCTTCAGCGGGTTAAAAATGGGCATTTTACTCTCCCGACGATTTGACCTAAAGCCCCTTGATAGAGTATTTTCGCGTGTTTCCCAAAAGCCGGATGACATGGATCAATCCCCCATCGACGACATGAAATTCGAGACAGCGCTCGCCGACCTTGAAAACATCGTCGCCAGCATGGAAGGTGGCAAGCTTGAACTCGAAGCCTCAATCGCCGCCTACCGCCGTGGTATGGAACTGATGCAGCACTGTCAGGCCCAATTGACGGACGCCGAAACACAGATCCGCATTCTTGAAAATGGCCAGTTTAAAGACGTTGACCGCAGCACTCTGGAGGCTCAGTGAGTACAAGCCCGTTTGCCGAATGGATGGCAGCGACGCAAAGCCGCGTAGAAACCGCCCTCGCCCAGCACCTGCCGGGCCCGGACTGCATTCCGGCTCGCCTGCATGACGCCATGCGCTACGCCACCTTGGGTGGCGGCAAGCGCGTTCGTCCGCTACTCGCCGTTGCTGCCGGTGAATTAACTGACGCGGCAGCAGAACAGCTTGATACCGTCAGCTGTGCCGTCGAAATGATCCACGCCTACTCGCTGGTCCATGACGACCTGCCCTGCATGGACAACGATGACTTGCGGCGCGGCCGGCCAACCTGCCATATTGAATATGACGAACCGACCGCCCTGCTGGTTGGCGACAGCCTGCAAACGCTGGCTTTTGAAATACTGGCCAGCCAAGCGAGTGGCGAACCGGCCCGTCAGCTTGAAATGATCAAACTACTCACCCATGCCAGCGGCTCGCGCGGCATGGCTGGCGGCCAGGCGATTGATCTTGCCTCGGTCGGCAAAGCCTTGAGCCAACCTGAACTGGAACTAATGCACGCGTT
>Ga0136636_10000781_pt1 | contig 17397 bp, 21 predicted proteins | sample AntDrymUQ8522106_2_FD_104653 | JGI IMG/M metagenome (GOLD analysis project Ga0136636, IMG submission 104653) | Polar desert sand microbial communities from Dry Valleys, Antarctica - metaG UQ852 (21.06) | ecosystem: Environmental > Terrestrial > Soil > Desert | place: Antarctica: Dry Valley... | reverse complement strand
TTTGAGTAGTTGAGTGCCTCAATTAATTCCTCTGTTGAATGAACTTCACAAAAATATTTTGCGGAAATATCAACACCAAAAGTATTGTGATTTTTTAAAGAATAATTTTTTTGAATGTTCATTTGGTTAAAATATACTATTTAAAAAACTTTGTCAAAGATTTTTAAACTTTGACAAAGTGTATATTATAATTATTTCTAAAAATAAAAAAGTCTGGAAATAAAAAATTATTTAATTAATCACGATCACTGCGCCCCGGTTTGAACGAATCCCGATGTAAAATCGGGAGGGAGTGGAAGACGCAAATAGGCGCCAAAAAAACTAAAAAAAATATTACAAACCAAACTCAATCTTGTATTTCTGCAGCGCGTCATTCAGCAATTCCACACTTCTTCTTAAATCGGCTTCATTCAGCACATAAGCAATTCTTACCTGCTTTTTTCCCAACTCCGGATTGCTGTAAAAACCACTCATCGGTGCAACCATAATAGTTTCATTGTTGTGGGAATAACTTTCTAAAAGCCATTGCGCAAACTTATCGGTATCATCTACAGGAAGTTCTACGGCGCAATAAAAGGCACCTTTGGGTTTCGGACAAATTACACCCGGAATTCCGTTCAGCAAATCCACCAAAACATTTCTGCGGTGCGTATATTCTGCCCGAACTTTTAAAATATAATCTGCGTCATTTTGATGCGCTGCAGCCGCCGCAATTTGTCCCAAAAGTACCGGACTTAATCTTGCCTGAGCGAAAAGCATCGCCGCATCATGAATTTTTTTGGAACGCGTGATCATCGATCCAATTCTTACGCCGCACATGGAGTAACGCTTGGATTCTGAATCAATAATAATACAGTTTTCCGCGATTTCTGGGAATTCAAACATAGAAATTTGTTGCTTACCATCGTACACGTATTCTCGGTAAACCTCATCAGAAATAATCACGATATCATGCTTTACCGCAAGATCTGCCAATTGCTGCAATTCTTCCCTCGTATACAAATAACCCGTTGGATTTCCGGGATTACAAATTAAAATAGCTTTCGTTTTTGGCGTTATTTTTTTTTCAAAATCTGCAATCGGCGGCAATGCAAAACCAGTGTCAATGGCAGAGGAAACCGCTACTACTTTTACATTGAAAGTACTTGCAAAACCATTGTAATTCGCATAATAAGGTTCCGGAATAATCACTTCATCATCCGCATCACATAAGGTGGAAAGTGCAAAATTCAGAGCTTCAGAACCTCCATTGGTTACAATAAAATTATCGGTCGTTAAATCCGTAAAACCTAATTTATGATAATACTCTTTCAACGCTGTTCTATAGTCTAAATTTCCTTCAGAAAGCGCGTATTCAAAAATCTTTAAATCATTATTTTTCACTGCATCCAAAGCAGATTGCGGCGTTTCGATATCGGGTTGACCAATATTTAAATGATAAACTTTTATCCCTTTTTGTTTCGCTAACAATGCGTAAGGAACCAGTTTTCTAACCGGCGAAGCGGGCATATTTTGCGCTCTTTGAGAAATTTTCGGCATTATAAAAAAATTTTTCACAAAATTAAGAATTTTTTTGGAGCAAAAGGGTTTTTACTTCTTTGAAGAATTGTTCCGGCTCTCCGTTACAATCTTTTTTTTGCCCTTTCCCGATCCAACAGCAAAAAAAAGGATTTCCTCTTCGATCCGGGCTAAAACTTCAGGCGTTTTGTTTTTCCAATTTTTTTAACACAAATGACACAAACATTTTCATTAATAACACCAATTTTCAGATTCTAAAAAAGTGAACTTTACTGTGGTGAAGACAAAAATCTTAAACATTATTATTTGTGATATATGTGAGACAATTTGTGCTATTTGTGTTTAAATTCCAAAATTTTTCAAATAAAAAAACCGCAGAATGATCTGCGGCTCAAAAATGTAAATTTTTTAAAATAATTATTTAATAAATCCTTTATTCTTCAACAAGGGTTGAATGGTAGGATTTCTTCCGGTAAATTCTTTGAAAGCTTTATTCAGATCCACAGAATTTCCTACTGATAAAATATATTTTCGGAAACGATCCCCATTTTCCCGCGTCATTCCACCATTCGTAGAAATCCAGTCCCATGCATCTGCATTGAGCATATCACTCCACATATAAGCATAATATCCTGCAGAATACCCACCTCCCCAAATGTGCGCAAAATATGGAGTATGATATCTCGGCGGAACTGCGTTCAGTGTAAATCCATATTTATTGAGCACACTTTTTTCAAATTCCAACGCTGGTTTAAATTGAGATTCATCTGTTACAGAATGCCAATTCATATCCAGTGTTGCCGCAGAAACAAGCTCTGTTGTAGAATATCCTTGATTGAATGTTCCAGCTTTTTTAATTTTATTGACCAACGATTGGGGCATCGGTTTTTTAGTTTGATAATGAAGGGCGTAATTTTTCAAAACTTCTGGCTCCAAAGCAAAAAACTCATTGATCTGGGAAGGAAATTCCACAAAATCCCGTGGAACATTGGTCCCGGAAATGGAAAGATATTTCTGATCCGCAAATAAGCCATGTAAAGTGTGGCCAAATTCGTGGAACATGGTAGAAACATCATCGTAAGAAATTAAAGAGGGTTTTCCCGCGGCGGGTTTTTGATAATTAAAAACATTAACAATAACTGGTTTCTGACCCAATATATGCGACTGCTCCACGAAATTACTCATCCAGGCACCGCCATTTTTATTATTTCTGGTATAGAAATCCAAATAATAAATTGCCAATGATTTTCCATCCCGGTCAAAAACTTCATACGCAACTACATCTGGATGATAAACCGGCAGGTTTTTTCTTTCTTTAAATGTAATTCCATAAAATTTTTCTGCGGCAAAAAAGACGCCTTTTTCCAAAACGGTGGTTACTTCAAAATAAGGCTTGATCTCATTTTCATCTAAATCATATTTTTCTTTCCGAACTTGTTCGGCATAAAAATTCCAGTCCCAAGGTTCTACCGTAAAACCTCCTTTTTGTTTATCAATTAACGCCTGGATTTCGTCTCTTTCCAGAGTTGCAGTTTCAACCGCTGGTTTTGCCAACTTTGCCAAAAGATTCATGGCATTCTCTGGAGTTTTTGCCATTTGATCCTGTAATTTCCACTCTGCAAAAGATTTTTTTCCTAAAACATGAGCTTTCTCCATTCTTAATTTTGCCTCTCTTTCCAAAATATTTCGGGTATCATCTGCATTTCCCTGTTCTGCTCTGTACCAGGAAGCTTTGAACAATTTCTCCCGGGTTGCTCTGTTTTTTAAATTCTGAAGCAATGGTTGTTGTGTTGTATTTTGCAAAGCCAACAAATATTTTCCCTCCTGACCTGCAGTTTTAGCATCTGCAGCCGCCGCCGCAATTTCATCTGCAGACAAACCATCCAATTCTTTCACCTCGGAAATGATAAGTGCTCCATTTTTGCGGGCATCTAATAATTTATTAGAAAATTGGGTGGAAAGTGTTGCCAATTCCTCATTGAATTTTTTCACTTTATCTTTATCTGCCGGAGAAAGATTAGCACCCGCGATTTCAAAATTGGTTTTATACAATTCCAACACTCTTTTTTCTTCTGAACCTAAATTTTCGGTTTTAATGGCTTTAATCCTGGAATATAATTTTTCATTCAGATACATTTTATCCGAAAGAGCGGAGAAAATTGGGGCATATTCCTCCTCCATTTTTTGTAAACCAGGATTGGTATTAGAACCTGTCAAATTATAAAATACGATTTGCGCGCGTTTCAAAACTTTACCGCTATTCTCCAAGGCCAAAATGGTGTTTTCAAAAGTTGGTAATTCTTGGTTATTGGCAATATTTTCAAATTCCGCCACCTGAACTTTCATTCCATAATCGAAAGCCGGCTTAAAATGTTCGTCTTTTATTTTATCAAATTCCGGCGCTTGATATTGCAGGGAACTTTTTTTCATAAACGGATTAGAAGACAGACTTGCATCGGGTGCAGGAATTTCTGTCGCAGTTGTATCAGTAGTTTTCATAGTGGAACAGGCGGTAGTCATTGCCAAAGAAGAAATTAAAAAGACAGATGTAATATTTTTCATTCGTAAATTGTTATTAAAGGATAAAGGTATTCATTTATAATTTATCTTTAACTCGAAAAATAAACCTAAAAACTTAAACTATGAAAGTAATTTCTATTTCAATGTTGTCCTTATTTCTGATTTTTACTTCTTGCAATACCAAATCAGATAATGGATTCTCCTTTAATTTTACGCCAAAAGTGGGAAACGGCATCATTAAAAACAAAGAATTTAAAATGTCTTTCGATGAAATTAGAGTAGCGCAATCCATTTCCGCAGAAGTGGTAAAATCAAACGAAGAAAAAGTGGTGATTTCCGCACCTTCGGATATTTTGGATGATATCTTGGTAGAAAACATGAATGGGAAATTGTACATCCATTTTAAATCTGGTTCCAATATTTCTGCCCGAAATGTAGCGGCTAAAATTTTTGCGAAAGATTTTTCCGCTGTTAAAGCCAGTTCTTCCGCAACTATTACTTTTAAAGATACTTTTACCCAAGAAAAAACAGATATTGAGGTTTCCAGTTCAGGAACGGTTAAAGGAAATTTGGAAGCTAATGAAATGTCCATTGATGTTTCCAGTTCGGGAAGTTTTACGGGAAAGATCTGGGCGGTCAATTTAGAATCAGAAGCTGCATCTTCTGGAGATATTAACATTTCCGGCAAAGCAAAAAACGCAAATTTGAGTGCTTCTTCTTCCGGAACGTTAAATGCCCAAAAAGTAATCGCAGAAAATGCGGATATCAAAGCTTCTAGTTCGGGAGATGTAAGTCTGTCTGTTTCTAACCAATTAAATGCTTCGGCAAGTTCTTCGGGAGACATTAATATCACGAAAAAAGGAAATTTAAATATTCTATCTAGCAAAGAAAGCAGCGGTGGAAGTATTTCGATTCAATAAAAAAACCTTTATAAAAATATATATTCAGCCTCGACATTTCGGGGTTGAATTTTTTTTGTTTGATACGGTTTTGGTAAATAAGTTTAAGCTAACTCAATTGCAAATTTTCATAAAAAAACGGGAAAAATCCCGTTCCTATTGATGTTTGAATTTTTATTTCGATGAAGTCTACTTCAAAAAAAATTTATTTGATTTGACTCTTTTGACTTGAATCTTTTTTCATGAATCTTTTCACTTGGCTTTTTTTCCTTGGTTCTTTTTCCTTGGCTCTTGCAAATTACCAACCTCCAGAAGCGCCACCACCGCCGAAACTTCCGCCACCACCGAATCCGCCAAATCCGCCGCCACCAGAACTCCTGCCGCCGAATCCACCACCACCGAAACTTCCGGGAAAGGGAAAAAATCCACCTGGAAAGTTGCTTCTGCCCCTTCTGGAAAGAATAACGTCATCACCATCATTATTTCCACCTCCGCCGCGATTTTTGAATAAAAACCTTAAAATTAAGAGAATGAAAAAAGCAATTAATAAAATCTGGAATGGACTTAAACCGTCTTGATTTTTTTCTTTGATAATGGGTTTAAATTTTCCTTGAACCACTTCCATCAAAGCGGTAGTTCCGCGATTAATGCCTTCAAACCAAAGTCCGTTTTTAAAGTTGGGCATTACGATATAATCTAAAATCTGTCCTGCAACAGAAGCCGTTAAATACCTTTCAACACCTCTTCCTTGCTGGATTGCGAATTTTCGATCTTCCGTAGCGATGAGGAAAACAATGCCATTGTCTTGCTCTTTTTCTCCAATCCCCCATTTCTCTCCGTACATGGTTGCGAGATAATTAATATCTTCTCCGCTTGTGGTAGGAACAATGATCACCGCAATTTCTGCAGACGTAGAATCCTGAAATTTGATGAGTTTTTGGTTGATTTGGTCTCTTTCGGATGCGGTTAATAAGCCTACATTATCTGTAACGGGAAAAATTTTACCAGGTTTTTCTGGCACCAATTGGGCAAAAACACAAGTGCTGAAGCCAATGAGTAAAAGAGTAAAAAAATTTTTAAGAGAAAGTAATCTCATTAGAAAGTTCATTGGGATTTTCTCCCGCAATGGGGAAATATTTTTTGAGTTCCAGACCAGTTTCTAAGAGGGCATTTTTTAAACCCTCATGAAAATTTCCGCGGGAAAATTCTGCGGTGATCTCATCATGCATTTTTTCCCAGAAATTTTGACGCACCTTTTCGTGAATCCCTTCATCGCCAATGATGGTAAGATATTTTTGCTCAAAATTTACATGAAAAAGCACCGCATTTTTTTCAGCAGTTTTGTCTTTGCAGAGCCTTTTGAAAACTTCAAAAGCAATTTCTGCATTATTCCCTTCGGTATTAGAATCGATGTGGATCCTAATTTCTCCGGTGGAATGATCTTCTGCTGTTTGAATAGCCACCACAAGGGAAGCCATTTGCTGGTCTGTTAGAAAACTATTCATTAATTGGTGAAAACTTCTGGCGCTTTTTCTGCACCTGCAGCTGCTTTGAAAGTTGGTTTTTCTTTGAAATTGGTAAAGTTTGCCAAAATATTATTTGGAAATGACTTAATGGTGATGTTATAATCATTTGCCGCTTCATTAAAATAAACGGTCTCACTTCGAATGCTGTTTTCAATAGCGATATACTCGCGCTGAAAATTGGTATATTGCTGATCAGCTTTCAAATTCGGATACTGTTCCACCACGGCCATTAATCTGCTCAAAGAACCGCTTAGTTCACCTTGTGCGGCTTGAAATTTTGCCAGATCCGCTTCCGTCATATTGGTTGGATCAATAGTGATTGATGTTGCTTTTGAACGGGCTTCAATTACTTTCGTTAAAGTTTCCTGCTCGAATTGAGAGTAGGATTTAACCGTTCGCTCCAGATTCGGAATTAAATTGGCGCGTTTCTGATAAACGGTTTCTACATTGGACCATTTGGTATTGACGGTTTGTTCTTTGGCAACGAAATTATTATATCCGTTTTTGCCCCAAAAAAATAAGACGACGGCAATAACGAGAAGAGCAATCCCGATTGTTCCGGCGCTCATACAACCTCTGTTTCTCATAGTATAAATTTTATGTTTTTTAATAGGTATTCAAATATACAAATTATGTGGTAAATTTGTGAAAAATTAAGGAAAATGATAACTTTAGTAGTAGCAATGGGCTTGAAGAATGAGATTGGCGCAGATAATAAATTACTGTGGCATCTCTCGGAAGATTTAAAACGATTTAAAGAAATGACAACCGACCATCCTATTATTATGGGGAGAAAAACCTTTGAAAGCATCGGAAAACCGCTCCCAAACCGCACTAATATTGTAGTCAGTAGAAAAGAAAATTGGTTTGAAGAAGGAATTCTAATTGTAGGCAGCATCAAAGAAGCTGTGAAATTTGCCAAAAAAATTGATGAGAATATTTTTATCATCGGGGGTGGAACTGTTTATGAACAAACGATGGAAATTGCAGACAAATTAGAAGTCACTCAAGTGAAAGCTGAATTGGAAGCCGACGTTTTTTTTCCAAAAATTAATCCGAAATATTGGCTCAAAACGGAAGAAGTCTGCCACGAGAAAGACGAAAAAAACGAGTATGACTATTGTTTTCAAACTTTTGAGAAAAAAGTACAGTCTTAAATTTTAAGAAAAAGTAAACGGCGAACCGCTCTGTCATCCCACGCAAATTATTATCTTTGCACTTCTAAAATTCAACAATGAACAAATACATAAAATTCTTAATCGCTGCCTTAATTATTGCTGCCGGTGTTTATTTGATGATGAATCGAAATATTGGATGGGGAATCGTCTTGGTGCTCCTTTCTGCCATTCCTGTTTTTCTCTTTTTTAAGAATGAATTTATTTTAGCTGCTTTTTGGTTTTTGAGAAAACAAAATACGGGTAAAGCAACCCATTGGCTTTCTAAAATCACGAACTATGAATCACAGCTGCACAAATCGCAGTTTGGTTATTTTCATTATTTACAAGGTTTGGTTTTAGCACAGGATCAACCAGCCAAAGTAGAACCTTTAATGAGAAAAGCTTTGGAATTTGGACTTAATATGAAGCATGACCGTGCAATGGCGACCTTAAATATCGCTGCTGGAGCCATGCAAAAAGGCCGTAGACAAGAAGCGCAAAAACTATTGGAAGAAGCAAAAAAATTGGATTCTGCAGGAATGATGACGGAGCAAATTAAGATGATGAGAGATCAAATGAAAATGCCGACCATGCAAAAACACATGCATAATCCAAATATGAGACAACGCGGAAAATCCTTCTAGGTCAATCCAATATTTTAAATATAAATCCTGCAGAAACGCAGGATTTTTTTTTGAGGTCATTTATTTGAGTAATTTTCTGATTCTAGTTTCTGGCGGCATCTTGAAAATTACATCTCAGAATTCTGCTCAACTCCGTAAAATTTCGGGATTTGCCATTGGTATTTTAAGGCCAAAGTTCTAATCGTGACAATCAAGAGAATTGTGGAGATCTGTACAAATCCATAGGAAAAAGTAGTAAATTTCGCCAGGAGCAAAAATCCTCCACCACCAACAATACAAGCAGTTGCATAAATTTCTTTCCGAAAAATTAGGGGAATTCTATTGAGTAAAATATCGCGGATAATTCCGCCAAAACAACCTGTGATCGTGCCCAATGTTAAGCAAATAATAGGATGCAAATCTGCACTCAACCCCTTTTGAATTCCCACAATGGTGAATAATCCCAACCCGAAACTATCAAATATAGACAAGGTAACGCGGAATTTTTTTTCAACCGACTTAAAAATCATGGAAAATAAACACGTTGCAAAAATCACCGTACACATTAAAATATCATGCATCCAAAAAACCGGAACATCCAACAAAATATCTCGAACAGTTCCGCCACCTACGGAAGTTACAAAAGCGATAATTAAAACTCCGAATGGATCCAAACGTTTTTGCATTGCCGCGAAACTTCCGGACATCGCAAAGGAAATCGTACCTAGAATTTCGATGAGAAAGTTAAAATTTTCGTGTACCATGTTTAGCGATGAGCAATGAGTAATCTTTAATGAGTAATCTTTAATGGGCAATAAGCAATAAAAAATAATTTATTTTGGTAAACTGTCGGAGAGTTTCTTTTTGTAAGTGGTCATCACTTTTACAATTTCTTGACATTCAGATTTAATAGGCTCTAAAATTTCTAATTTTAAATAATTAAGTTCTTCAATAATTTCTAACCAAAATTGTGTTTCATCTGCTTCTTCCACTACAATACATAATTTCGAAAATTTTTCTTTTTCAGATCTTGCTCTTCCCGCTGCTCTACAATTAGCAGCAACAGAAGTTGAAGACCCGTAAATTTGCTTTCTGATTACAGATAAATCTTCTGAGTAAGGTAAAACCGAAAGTGTTTTAATAATTGAAACGCACAAGTTTTTCGTCCGATCCCTAAAAATTTGATTGTAATCTAGAACTACCATTGATTACCAATTTTTGATTGTTACTTATTGTTTGTTACTCATTATTTATTCACCTGAACTCTTACGGAATCTGGAACCAGCAACTCATAATTCCCACCAAACGTTAAGATTTCCCGAACAATACTTGAACTGATGAACGATTTGCTCGCAGAGGTAAGCAAGAAAATGGTTTCTACTTTATTGTCCTGTGTTAATTCCCGATTGGTTTGCGCAATGGCTTTTTCAAACTCAAAATCCGAAGGATTCCGAAGTCCTCTTAATATAAAATTCACGTTTTTGCTGTGGCAATAATCGATGGTTAACCCTTCAAAATGATCAACTTCAACATTTGGAAAATCTTTGAAGGTGTTTTTGATGAATTCAATGCGCTGTTCCAAAGAAAACATATATTTTTTTTGGGAATTCTGACCGATGGCGATGATGATTTTATCAAAAAGAGGCGTCGCTCTTTCTACAATATCAAAATGTCCAAGCGTAATTGGGTCAAATGAGCCCGGAAAAATGGCAACTCTCATAAATGAATTTTAGATTTTAAATGAGAAATTTTAGATTGATAAAAATAATTTAAAAACCTAAAATTCATAGTTTATAATTATTTTTTTAAGGCTTTTTCTACTTCATTTCCACACAAATCTTTGAGGGAAATTCCATAAATTGCTGCTTGTTGCGGCAAAATGGAGGCTGGAGAAAATCCTGGATTGGTGTTCATTTCTAGCATATAAGGAATTCCGTTCATGATGATGAACTCACTACGGGAAAAACCGCTCATTCCAAGGGAATTGTAGGCTTTTTTCGCAATTTCTTCTACTTTCAAACGAGTTGTTTCATCAATTCTAGCGGGCGTAATTTCTTCGGATGCGCCTTCATATTTGGCTTCGTAATCAAAAAATTCTGTATGAGATACAATTTCTGTAATTCCCAAAACAATAGTTTCTCCTTTATAATCCAAAACGCCTACAGAAACTTCCATTCCGTCTAGAAAACTTTCAATTAAAATCTCATCGTCTTCTGCAAAGGCAAATTCCATGGCTTTTTTAAGTTCACTTTTTTCCTTAACCTTTGTAATTCCTAAAGATGAACCGGACTGATTGGGTTTTACAAAAAGAGGCAAACCTAATTCTTCAATAATTTTGTCTTCGCTACAATCCTCTCCACTTCGTAGATAAATACTTTTTGCAGAAGGAATTCCGTATTTAGACAATACGGATAAAGTATCTTTTTTATTGAAAGTTAAGGCACTCTGATAGAAATCGCAGCCGGTATATTTTTGCCCGATCATATCCCAGTAAGCCTGCAAAGCTCCATTTTCGCCCGGTTTACCGTGAATGATATTAAAACAAACGTCAAATTTTACAGTAAATCCACTGCTCAAATTCACACAAAAATCTCCTTTACTAATTTCTCCTTTTTGTCCGCGGTCATCTAAAAAATACCATTCGTTTTTTAAAATGACTACTTTATAAACATTGTATAATTCGCGGTCCAAAGAATCAAAAATTAATTGACCACTTTTCAGAGAAACTTTATATTCTTCGGAATAACCGCCCATCACTACGGCTACATTTTTCTTGTTCATGAGTCTTTAAGTATAAAAGCAAAAGTAAACAAAATGTTTAAAATGAAAGCCGAACCGCTCAATAATATAGACCCCGAATCCGAAAATGTTAATTTTAAAAAAAATTACTGGTCTATTTTAATCAAAAAAACAGGGATTTCACCCTTCTTATATTTCTAAAAAACCGTAATTTTGCAGGCTATGAAAAGATGGTATCTCTACCCTTTTTCCCTAATCTATCATATTGTTACAAGCATCCGAAATATGCTCTATGATTGGGGAATTTATAAATCGACCTCCTTTAAAATTCCAATAATCAATGTTGGAAATCTTTCTGTTGGCGGTAGTGGAAAATCTCCAATGGTGATGTATTTATCTGATTTTTTATCAAAAAATTACAGAACCGGCGTCCTTTCCCGTGGTTATGGCAGAATTACGAAAGGTTATGCAATTACTAACTACGACAGCAATTATAAAATTGTAGGAGATGAAGCCATGCAACTTTTCGAAAGATTTAAAAACCGTTTCGTCATCGGTGTTTCCGAAGATCGAGTTTTCGGTGCAAAAAAAATGATTGATGACATGGATCTGGAAGTTTTGGTTTTGGATGATGCCTATCAACACCGGGCTATAAAACCTGGCTATCAAATTTTGATGACGGATTATAATGATCCTTATTTCAAAGATTTTCTTCTTCCTGCAGGTGATTTGCGAGAGAGTAGAAATGGTTACCAGAGAGCAAATATCATCATGGTTTCTAAATGTCCGGATGATTTAACGCAGGAAAAAAAACAGTATTATATTTCCCGAATCAAACCTCAACATAATCAAAAAGTATTTTTTTCCAGCATTAATTATGATGAAAATATTTACGCTCACGATAAATTTTTGCCAGATAATAATTTGAGTTATTACGATATACTTTTGGTAACGGGAATTGCCAATCCAAAACCCTTGATCAATCACCTTTCTAAATATTCTCAGCGCGTAAAGCATTTAAAATTTAAGGATCACCATAATTTTACCTTGCAGGATATTAAAAACATCGTTGCAGAATATAAAAAATTGGGCGAATATAAACTCATATTAACTACGGAGAAAGATTATGTTCGGCTGAAAAGTTTTGATTATCTTCGGGAGTTGGTTTATTACTGGCCAATTAATGTAAATATTGACAAAAAAGAAGAATTTAACCAAACCATTCTCAGCTATGTTAGAAAAATTTAAGGAAACGGCACATTTCATCAAAAATATTATTCAGGATACTCCAGAATTCGCTATTGTTTTAGGTTCTGGATTAGGTAAACTTCAGGAGGAAATGGAACCCATTCATGTTTTAGATTACTCAGAGATCCCCAATTTCCCACAGACAACAGTAGTTGGACATGGTGGCAAATTAATTTATGGAATTTTGGAAGGAAAGAAAGTTTTGATGATGAGTGGCAGATTTCATTATTATGAAGGTCACGATATTCAAACGGTCGTTTTTCCTTTCCGCGTTTTTCATCTTTTGGGAATTAAAAATCTCATTGTTTCTAATGCTTGTGGTGGTGTAAATCCTGCTTTTCATGTTGCAGATGTGATGATCATTAACGACCACATTAATATGATGCCGGAACATCCGTTGCGTGGAAAAAATTTAGATGAATTCGGACCGCGATTCGTGGATATGAGCGAACCGTACAATAAAAAAATGATCGAAGTGGCAAAAAATGTCGCGAAAGATCTAGGAATTACAGTGCATGAAGGTTGTTATGTCGCTTTGCAAGGACCAACTTTTGAAACTCCAGCGGAATACGGCATGATCAAAGCAATTGGTGGAGATGCAGTTGGAATGAGCACGGTTCCAGAAGTTATTGTGGCAAAACATCAAGGGATGGATTGCTTCGGAATCTCGATTATCACCGATGTTGGTGGACCAGATATCGCTTTTACGGTTTCTCACGAAGAAGTTTTGCAAGCCGCCGATAAAGCGATGCCGAATGTGATCAAAATTGTGAAAGGTTTGGTGAAAAATTATACCGGAAAAGTTTAAACCACAAAGGCACAAAAGTTTTCTGAGAAAAGTCTTATCATCACCTTTGTTACAGAACACAAAATTTTTGAAAATTCAACCATTAAGTTTTCGGTTAAGAAATGAAATACATGAAGGATTTTTGCGGAAATTAAAATTCGTACCGCTTTTTGGTCTTTTGACAAACTTAGAAAAGAATAAAACTTTTGTGCCTTTTACGGTCTAAGAAAATTCTATTTCACCTTCACGTAAATATGTCGGATATTATTGAGACCAGTTTCACGTTCGTCAATTTCAATTTTTCCAATGCTTTTTATTAGAGGCAAAAGTTTCGCAAAACCAAAATTTCTTGGATCAAAATCTGGTTTTTTCTTTATGATAAAACTACCGAGATTTCCCAGGAAAGTCCAGCCTTCTTCGTCACCCAAATCGTTGATGCTTTCGGTAATTAATTTGATGGTTTTAAAATCTACTTTACTGAGCGGCTCTTTTTTGCGCTTCGGTTTTTCAGTTTTTTTGGTGACGGTGCTTTCGGTTTCTTCTGCTGTTTCGGTATTTTCTGATTCTTCGGTATTGTTTAGAATTTCCAGATAAATAAATTTATCACAGGCAGAAATAAAAGGTTTCGGCGTTTTCTTTTCTCCAAATCCCATCACCATCATTCCAGCTTCCCGAAGTCTTGTTGCCAATCTGGTAAAGTCACTATCACTGGAAACAATGCAAAATCCATTTACTTTTTCGGAGTATAAAATATCCATCGCGTCGATGATCAAAGCACTGTCACTGGAATTTTTCCCGGTGGTGTAACTGTATTGTTGAATTGGCGTGATGGCGTTTTCCAGAAGCACATTTTTCCACCCAGAAACGGTGGGTTTGGTCCAATCCGCATAGATTCTTTTAATGGTTGGAGTTCCGTTTTTAGAAATCTCCTGCAACATTTCTTTTACATTTTTATAAGGAACATTATCTGCATCGATAAGGACTGCTAATTTATTGTCGGTCATTTTCTTTTGGTATGTCTTTATTTTAGTTACTGCTTCAATAATACAAACTTATTTATTCATATTTTAATTGAAAGTATAAATATAAATAAATCAACGCAAACTTGCTGTTCATTTGAGTTTTACTTAGAAGAAAATCCAAATCAGAATATCTCTGCTTGGTCAAAAATACAGATTATTGTTTTATAATTTTTTCAAATTTTTTGGTATTATCTACCAATTCAACTTCTAGAAAATACACCCCATTTGTTAATTTGGAAACATCTATTTTTTGTGAAACTGCTTTTGGAGACAGTACCAATTTTCCGTTCATGTCATATAATTTCAATGTTTTAATTTTATCAGAATAGGTAAAATTCAAAACATCTTTAACCGGATTCGGGTAAACTGTAACTTGATTTTTTAAATTAGTTTCGTTTGAAGCTAATGAAGCACTAAAAATTAGGGTTGCATAATCTCTTAAAGCGCCATGATTACCCAATGAAGTATTTCCGTTTCTTCTTGCATAGAAAACATCAACATTTCCTGCTGCATTTGAGAAAGCGAAATCTTCAGCCCCACCTGCAAGTGTTCGTTGAGCAACTATCGTACGGACGCTTCCTACAACAGTATTAGAAATTTGTGACCAATTTTGCGCTGCATCTGCAGAAGGTGTTATACCAATCCCACTAAAAGTATAGTCTCTGTTCGCTGAACTGTTATAAATATATGCATCTGCCCCAGAATTCATTCCGTTATTCCCGAAACCAATTCCCAACATAGAGTTATTGTCACCCGTTAAAGTCATTGTGACATTGGTTGCATTTACATCAAATTTCACGGTCATCCCTGCTGTGGGCAAAGAAACAATTCCTGTGGTAAATTGGGAGTAAAAAAAGCTGTTTAAAGCTATCACGCTAATTAAAAGTAAAATTTTTTTCATGATTTAATTTTTTAGAAGGTTTATGATTTTTAAATTATTGGTTCTTACAGCGTATTCAAATGCAGAAATTCCGAGGGAATCTTTTACATTCCTATTGGCATTGTTATTTAATAATAATTGAACGAGCTCCACGTTACTGCGTTTAATTGCCCAAAGCAATGGTGTATTTCCTTGGGAATCTGAGGTATTTGGATTTGCTCCTTTCTGCAATAATTTTTCTACAAGTACCTTATTATAATTGATACAAAGCGCAGCAAGTGCGGTTCCCTCTTTGCTTTCGTAATTAAGGTCTTTCACATTTTCGATTAAAAACTCCGCAACCTCGGTATTGCCTCTGTAACAAGCTAATATAAGTGGGGAAAAACCCATGGAATCATAGGTGTTAATTGCTTCAGCATTTTCTTTTGTAAATGCTTTCATTTCTAGCACGGTTCCCGTTCTTGCAACATCAAAAACGTCTTTTTTTTGAGCTTTTGTCATTATTAGACCAAATGATAGAATAAAAATGAGAATTTGAGTTTTCATCATGGCTTTGCTAATTCAAATTGATAATCTACGTTAACATTTTCTGCAACTTTCTTCATCACCATTTTTGGTATCGTTACTTTATAATCGACTGATTTTGCTAAAAAATTCCCGGAGATCATGATTTTTCCGTTTTGGGTAGAAACATTGGCTACGGATGAAATTTTATTATTAACGCCGTGAAAATTAAGAGTTCCGGTAATTGTATATTTTTTTGGTGTCGCAGAAAGGTCCTGTTTTTTAAAATTCAGAAGCATGCCTGAAAATGTACCTTTCGGATATTTCGCAGTTTCGGCGTAGCTTTCATTAAAATGTTCTTCCATCAAAGCAACTTTAAATTTAAAGTTTTTGATCATAACTATTGTTGCTATATCTCCAGTATCTGAATTTAAAACCGCTACAGCATTGGAATTTGTTGCATCTACGTCTTCAAATAAGGGAACCGAAGCTTCAAAATGAACTTTCCCGTTTTTTGTTGAATATTTTTGGGCAAGAACAAAATTTATTGCCAGAAACAAAAACGTAAGTAGTAAAAATTTTTTCATCACCTTTTCATTTAAAAATTTAATTTATTGAAGCAAACCATCTGCTTTCCATTTTTTTATGATCTCAATGTTCTGCTGAGACAATGCACCTCCTTGTGGCATTTTCAATGGATTGCCATTTGGCTTTTGTATTCTGATTAAAATCTCCTCAATATTTGTTTTCACTTCATCATAACTTGTTAGAGGTTGAAAATTTGCCGAACCACCTGCAGAATGACATATAATACAATTTGCATCAAAAATCGGTTTCACGTTATTGACGTACTTTACCGTAGCGGTGAGTGGAGTTTGATCTGAAATTTCATCGTACGTGCGACTTTCACAGGAAATCAAAAAAATTGTTGCTGAGAGGATTATTAGTTTTTTCATCTTAAAATACTCTATAAAGATTAAACCCAAAATAAATATTTCCTTTTCCCCAATTTCCGGCGGCATTGGTTAGATATCCAATGTCCGAATTAATCTGCGAATTACTAAATACAAGTTGAAAAACATGTCCACCTGTTTCTATGTCCAATCCCACAGATAAAGGATTTTTATAGTAACTATGATTATCTATGTTTACAAAATATTCTGCATTTACCGATATTCTTTTAGATATTTTATGACGTCCGCCGAGTCCTGCAAAAAATTGATTTTTATCTTCAATACCTGGATCATATAAATTTTTATGAATAAAGCTTGGCATTACCTGCAGCGAAAACCGATCATTAAATCTTCTCGAAATTAAAGCCTGAGTAAGATAAGAAAGCCTATTTGCGAACTTTATATTCGGGTAATCATCTTTACTTAAGTCTGTATTGATCGCCATTACGTGGTATCCTACAATATCAAAAGGTGATCTATTTTTTTGCTGTAATAATCTATACTTTGCCCCAAATTCAAAAGTTTTCATATATGTTTCCCGTGATACGCTTAAAGAAATCCCGTCTGTAACACCATAAATAACACCTAATTTTGTGGACGCATCATCTAAACCAAAAAAATCTTTAAAACCAGTACTTATGTCTCCGAAACGATGCGCTATAACAATATACCACTCGTTTTTTGCAGAAAGTTTGGTAGACTGAGAAGTTACAATTTGTAAAGCTTTAAAACTTGGCTGGTAAATATTTTCTACTTTAGCAGTATCAATTTCCTGCAGTAAATCATTTTGTGCTTTTGCCCGGTTAAAAATAAGAAACAGTACTAAAAAATAGAATTTAAATTTCATATTTACGGAATTTTGATTAATTTAATTCTAAATATAATGAATATTGCCTAACCAAAGTTAATTTATTTTTTAAATGAAACGTAAAAAAATTTTAGTATTTTTTAATATCTACAAATAGTTTATTCCCCGCACTTTTTCAACTTTCCAGACATTTAGTTCGTTATAATAATCTCA
>Ga0136636_10000779_pt1 | contig 17405 bp, 19 predicted proteins | sample AntDrymUQ8522106_2_FD_104653 | JGI IMG/M metagenome (GOLD analysis project Ga0136636, IMG submission 104653) | Polar desert sand microbial communities from Dry Valleys, Antarctica - metaG UQ852 (21.06) | ecosystem: Environmental > Terrestrial > Soil > Desert | place: Antarctica: Dry Valley... | reverse complement strand
TTTGGTGTTGATGAAAAATGCCAGCTCAGCGCCACCCTCCCACCAACCAGGATAGTAGTAAAAAGGTGCCACCTTGTTGAAGCCCAGTTTCTGGTCGTCATAAGGACCCACAAATTCGGTCGCATCCAGTGTGCCCTTTTCAAGCGCCTGATAGACCTCACCCGCGGGCATGTTTTGCGACACCACACCGAGTTTTTGCATGGCTTCGCCGAACAGGCCACCCCCCATGCGCATCTTCAAACCCTTCAGGTCTTTGACCGACTTGATTTCCTTGCGGTACCAGCCGCCCATTTGTGTGCCGGTGTTGCCGGCACTGCGGCTCTTGATGTTGTATTTGGCGTAAAACTCATCCATGAGTTTGCGGCCATTGCCATGCTCCATCCATGCATCCATCTGGCGAGCAGTCAGACCAAACGGCACCGCACAGCCAAAGGCAAAAATGGGGTCCTTGCCGGTGAAGTAATAAGACGCTGTCTGCGCCATTTCGACAGTGCCGTTCTGGATGCCATCGACCACCCCAAATGCCGGCATCAGTTCGCCAGCGGCGTGCACCGACACTTCAAATTTGCCACCAGACAGGGCCTTGATGGTCTTGGCAAACATTTCAGCGCTGCCGTAAATGGTGGCCAAGGACTTGGGAAAGCTGGACGCGAGGCGCCAGCGCACAGTGGCGCCCTGGGCATGCACGGCCGGTGCGGCCCCCGCTGCCAGTACACCTGCGATGCCCGCATTTTTGATGAGAGAGCGACGATCCATTTTTTTCTCCTGAAGTGGTGGGTAGAACAAACTGTCATGCCGACTGACTTGCGCATGACGAATAAGCGTCACCTGATAGTTTAAAAAGCGATTTACCAGTCAATGGGCAGGATTACCCTCACACAGAGTGGCTGTCATGTGTGTTGCGGCAACACAAAGCGCTGGCGCACAGAGGCTTCGATGCCAGACGCATCCAGACCGAGCATGGCGAGCAGCTTGGCCGGGTCACCATGCTCGATGAATTGGTCCGGCAAACCCAGTTGCAGCAGGGGCTTGGCCAGGCCCGCGGCCGCCAGCGCTTCCAGCACAGCACTGCCGGCACCGCCCATCACCGTACCTTCTTCCACCGTGACCAGAGCCTCATGCCCAGCTGCCACTTGCAGTAGCAATTCGACATCTAGCGGCTTGGCCCAGCGCATGTTGACCACCGTGGCGTCCAGCGCCTGGGCAGCCTGCAGCGCCGGGTACAACATCGTGCCAAAGGCCAAGATCGCGATGCCCTGGCCGGCGCGGCGAATGTCGCCCTTGCCGAAAGGCAGCGCGTCCAGTGTGCAAGTGGCTTGCACACCGGCGCCCGCACCGCGCGGGTAACGCACCGCCACCGGCGTGGTCTGCGCGTAGGCGGTGCTGAGCATTTGGCGGCATTCGTTTTCATCCGCCGGGCAACCCACGCTGAGGTTGGGTATGCAGCGCAGGTAGGCAATGTCATAAGCGCCGGCATGTGTGGCACCGTCAGCACCCACCAGGCCGGCACGGTCCAGCGCAAACACCACCGGCAGGTTTTGAATCGCCACGTCGTGAATCAACTGGTCATAGGCGCGCTGCAAAAAGGTGGAATAAATCGCCACCACTGGTTTCAGGCCCTCGCAGGCCAAGCCAGCGGCAAAGGTCACAGCGTGCTGCTCGGCAATACCTACGTCAAAGTAACGGTCTGGAAAACGCTTGTGGAACTCCATCATGCCGGAGCCTTCGCGCATGGCCGGGGTGATGCCCACCAGGCGGTCATCGGCGGCGGCCATGTCACACAACCAATCACCGAACACCTGGGTAAAGGTGGGTTTGGCAGGCGTGACACTGGTTTGCAGGCCAATCGCCGGGTCAAACTTGCCCGGGCCGTGGTAGGCCACCGGGTCGGCCTCAGCCAGTTTGTAACCCTGGCCTTTTTTGGTGACCACGTGCAAAAACTGCGGGCCTTTGAGGTGCTTGATGTTTTCCAGCACGCTCACCAGTGTGTCGACATCGTGGCCGTCGATCGGGCCCACATAATTGAAGCCAAATTTTTCAAACAGCGTGATGGGTTTGACGATGCCCTTGGCAGATTCTTCCAGGCGCTTGGCCAGTTCCCACAAGGGGGGCGCACCCTTGAGCACGGTTTTGCTGGCGTTTTTGGCGGCGGCGTAAAACTGGCCGCTCATCAGTTTGGCCAGGTAGCGGTTGAGTGCGCCCACCGGCGGGCTGATGGACATGTCGTTGTCGTTCAGGATCACCAAAAGGTTGCAGTCGGACACACCCGCGTTGTTCATGGCCTCAAACGCCATGCCAGCAGTCATGGCACCATCACCAATGACGGCAATCGCGTGGCGATCTTCGCCTTTGATGCGGGACGCCACCGCCATGCCCAACGCGGCTGAAATCGAGGTGCTGGAGTGGGCTGTGCCAAAGGCATCAAACTCGCTTTCAGCGCGTCGCGGAAAACCGCTCAGCCCCCCCAACTGGCGCAGGCTGCCCATGCGGTCACGCCGCCCGGTCAGGATTTTGTGCGGATAGGTCTGGTGGCCCACGTCCCACACCACACGGTCATGCGGTGTGTTGAAGACGTAGTGCAAAGCCACAGTGAGTTCGACCGTGCCCAGGTTGGAACTCAGGTGACCACCGGTCTTGGACACACTTTCCAGCAAATAAGCGCGCAACTCGGTTGACAGATGGCCCAGTTGCTCGCGCTGCAGGTGGCGCAAATCAGCAGGCGTTTGGATGGTCTGCAACAGGGAATACGGGATATTCATCAACATATGATATATTTTTTATAGCTAAATACCCTTACTTAACAGGGGATACAGCCATTTTTTACCTAATTTATTTGGATTCGCTCAGTTGGATCGCTGCACCACCATGTCAGCCAGGCCCTGCAGGATGCGGGTATCGGCCAGACCAGTATCGGCCAAAGCACGCAAGGCTTCCTGATGCAGGGTCTGTGCGTAGGCACGCGCCCCAGACAGCCCCATCAGCGACACATAGGTCGGTTTGTCGTGCTGTGCATCCTTGCCGGCGGTTTTGCCTAAGGTGCAGGAGTCGGCCGTAACGTCCAGAATGTCGTCCACCACCTGAAACGCCAGCCCGATCGCCGCCCCAAAGCTTTGCAGCGCGGCCCGAGCCACTGGTGTGGCTTCGCCGCAGGCAGCACCCATCATCACACTGGCCTGCAGCAAGGCACCGGTTTTCAGGCGGTGCATTTCTCGCAACTGGTCTTCCGTGAGTTGCAATCCGACGCTGGCCAGGTCAATGGCCTGCCCGCCGGCCATGCCAGCGCAGCCTGCGGCACGCGCCAACAGGCGGCACAGCAGGGCTTGCCGGACGGGATTAAACCGTGCGCCATCGGGAGTGAGCAACTCAAACGCCAGGGCCTGCAAGGCATCCCCCGCCAACAAGGCGCTGGCTTCGCCAAACTGCACATGCACGGTTGGTTTGCCGCGGCGCAGCACGTCGTTGTCCATACACGGCATGTCGTCGTGGACCAGAGAATAGGCATGGATCAACTCGACCGCACAGGCAGCGCGCAAGGCGGTTTCAACCGACGTCTGGTCGCCGACGTCAGGGTCGGCACCCCCACGGCGGGCGATTTCGTCGCGCCACTTTTCTACTGGAAAATCATCATTGACCCAACCGCTGCTGACCGCTTCGAAGGTCGCCAACACCAACAGAGGGCGCAGGCGCTTGCCACCGTCGAGCACGGCGTAACGCATGGCGGCCATCAGGTCGACTGGGGCATGGTGCTCCAGGTCAGTCGAGGCATCCACGCTGACCCACTGGTTCAGGGCGCACTCGACCCGGTCAAGTTGAGTGGCCATCCAGCCATTCAGGTCCAGCGGGGCGGTCGGGTTTACTCGGGTGTCCATGTTTTGAGGGTGCCCAGGTCTAGCACTTTGACTTGGTTTTCAACCGCTTCGAGGCGGTCACGACAGAATTTGAGAAGTTCGGCGCCACGTTGGTATTGGGTGAGCAGTTGCTCCAGCGGCATGTCGCCAGACTCCAGTCTGGCCACCAACTGTTCCAGCTCTTGCAGGGCAACCTCGTAACTGGCCGGCGCAGTGCTGTGTTTGGAGGCTGTAGCCATAGATCGCAAAACTCCCGGGAACAAAACGGCGATTTTAGGCGCTGCAACAAGCCGTCGCTACAATCCAGTCCTTTTGCGCCAGCCCAGGCTGGTTTCTTTTGTCTCGCGCCCGGCGTCAGCTTGGTGCATCTCCCTGTGGGGAGTCTTTAGGTCAGGTCGCCCATGTCTGATTTAAGTCTTCAACTGCAGCAGGCCACCGGCCAACTACCAGTTTCAAGCTATTTCGATCCCGCGTTGTACCAGCGCGAGTTGCAAACTTTGTTCCAGCGGGGACCACGCTACGTGGGTCACACCGCAAGCGTGCCCAATCTGGGTGACTATGCCACGCTGGCATGTGAAGGCGAGGGCCGCGCCCTGGTGCGCACACCCACTGGCATCGAGCTGATCTCCAACGTGTGCCGGCATCGCCAGGCCATCATGCTCAAGGGCCGCGGTTCGTTGCAAGGCGGGGCCACTGGCAACATCGTCTGCCCGATTCACCGCTGGACCTACAGCACCGGGGACGCCACCGGTCAGACACGTGCAGGCCAACTGATCGGCGCGCCCCACTTCCCGGTGGATCCCTGCCTGAACTTGGGCAATTACCCCTTGCGCGAGTGGAACGGCTTGCTGTTTGAAGACAACGGCCGCGACATTGCCACCGATCTGGCGGCCTTAAGCGAACGCGCCGCGCTCGATTTTTCTGGTTTTGTGCTGGACAAAACCGAGTTGCACGAGTGCAACTACAACTGGAAAACCTTCATTGAGGTCTACCTGGAGGATTACCACGTGGGCCCGTTCCACCCCGGGCTGGGCCACTTTGTGACCTGTGACGACTTGCGCTGGCAGTTTGGCGAGCAGTTTTCGGTGCAAACCGTGGGGGTTTCCAAGGCCTTTGGCAAACCGGGTTCACCCACCTACCAGCGCTGGCATGACGCGCTGCTGGCCTACCGCGGCGGCGCGCAACCTGAGCGCGGCGCCATCTGGCTCACTTATTACCCGCACATCATGGTCGAGTGGTACCCGCATGTATTGACGGTGTCGACGCTGCACCCGATGGGGCCGGACAAGACATTGAACCAGGTCGAGTTTTTCTACCCGGAAGAAATCCATGCGTTTGAGCGTGAGTTTGTTGAAGCACAGCAAGCCGCCTACATGGAAACCTGCATCGAAGACGACGAGATCGGCGAACGTATGGACGCCGGCCGCAAAGCGCTGCTGCAGCGCGGCGACAATGAGGTTGGACCTTATCAGAGCCCGATGGAAGACGGCATGCAACATTTTCACGAGTGGTACCGCCGCCAGATGGGGCCACAAGGCTTGTAGATAAGCTATGCTTTCAATAGCTTCTTACCCTTTAAAAACAAGGGCTAGAGACCATTTTTTTACAAATTATTAGCCATGCAAGCGCTTTGGATGGTGGGGGCTGCTTTCTTTTTTGCCACCATGGCGGTTGGCATCAAAGTGGCGTCCGTGAGTTTCAGCCTGCCCGAGCTGGTGTTTTACCGAGGCATCGTCAGCGTGATCTTCATGGGCGTTGTGATGCGCGCGCGCGGCACGCCGCTGGCCACACCGGTGCCCTGGATGCACGCCTGGCGCGCCGTGATTGGGGTGTTTTCCCTGGCCACCTGGTTTTACGCTATTGCCCATTTGCCACTGGCGACCGCCATGACCCTGAACTACATGAGCGGCGTCTGGGTGGCTGCATTTGTGGTCGGTGGTGCCTTGTTGTACGGCCAAAGTACCCGCCAGGGGCCACTGATGGCAACCGTGCTGGCCGGTTTTGCCGGTGTGGTGATGATGCTGCGCCCCACACTCGACCAAAACCAGCTGTTTGCCGGCCTGGTGGGGCTGCTCTCGGGCATGGGCGCGGCGATGGCTTATTTACAGGTGACGGCCCTGGGCCGCATCGGCGAGCCTGAAGGACGCACGGTGTTCTATTTTTCAGCCAGCACCGCAGTGGCCGGGCTGGTCGGGGTGGCCTGGAGCGGCTTCACGCCCTGGCAGCTGGTGAGCTGGCAGGCAGCCGCCTGGCTGGTGCCGATTGGCGTGCTGGCGTCCTTGGGGCAGTGGTGCATGACCCGCGCCTACAGCCGTGGCGCCACCCTGCTGGTGGCCAATTTGCAATACGCCGGCATTGTGTTTGCCGCGTTTTACAGCCTGGTGTTGTTTGATGACCAGATCCCGCTGGTTGGCTGGGTCGGCATGGCGCTGATCGTGGCAAGCGGTGTGGCCGCCACCGTGCTGCGCACCCGCGCCCTGCCCAATACACCTGCCGAAGAACATTGACATTCAAGAAAGGCAAAGCCACCCATGTACACCACCCTGATTTCCGTGACCCAATTGCAAACCCTGATGGCCAGCGGCCAGCCGCTCATGGTGTTTGACTGCAGCTTTGAGCTGATGAAACCTGCCGAGGGCGATGCCCAGTATGCTGCCTGCCACGTGGCCGGTGCGGTGCGTGTTGACCTGGATCGCCACTTGAGTGCCAAGGGCGCACCGGATGCCGCCAGTGGTGGCCGCCACCCCCTGCCCTCACGCGAAACGTTTGCCGCCTGGCTCGGCAGCGTGGGTTTCAGGCCCGACATGCAGGCCGTGGTGTACGACCGCCAGGGCGCCAATTATTGTGGCCGCTTGTGGTGGATGCTGAAATGGGCCGGGCACGAGGCGGTGGCGGTGCTGGACGGTGGCCTGCAGGCCTGGCATGCCGCAGGCGGCGCCATGGCATCTGGTGCTGCCGCTGAAATTCAAGTATCAAATTATCCTCTAGCCCACGTTTTGGCTAGACTGGTAGATACAAATACGATAGCAGGCCAGCTGGCGCGGCCAACTCAGACCCTTCTGGACGCGCGCGCCACGCCACGTTTTCGCGGTGAAGTCGAACCGCTGGACCCGGTGGCCGGGCACATTCCTGGCGCACTGAACCGGCCGTTTCAGCACAACCTGGATGCCAACGGCTTCTTCAAGCCAGCACCTGAACTGCGCGCCGAATTTGAGACGCTGCTGGCTGGCCGCGACCCAGCCAGCGTGGTGCACCACTGCGGCAGCGGCGTCAGCGCGCTGCCCAACCTGATTGCCATGGAAATCGCCGGCCTTGGCCGCGCGGCGCTGTACGCCGGCAGTTGGAGCGAATGGTGCAGCGACCCCCAACGCCCGGTGGCACAGGGCTGATGGCAGACCACGTCATGCCCACTACCCATTTGCTTTACCTGCACGGCTTTCGTTCCTCACCTTTGTCTGCCAAGGCACGCATGACCGCAGCTGCAGTGGCCAAAAGCCACCCAGGCGTGACCTGGCTCTGTCCGGCGCTGCACGCGTCACCCAAGCAGGCCATGGACAACGTGTGGCAGGCCGTTGCCGACTGGCCGCGCGAATCCATGGCGGTGATGGGATCGTCGCTGGGCGGGTTTTACGCGACCTGGCTGGCCGAACAGTTTGGCTGCAAGGCGGTACTGCTCAATCCGGCCGTTAAGCCGGCGCGCGACCTGGCGGCACAACTGGGTGAACTCGCCCTGTGGCATGACGCGACACAAAGCTTCACGTTTGAACAGTCTCATGTGGATGAGTTGAAGGCTCTGCAAATCCCGCACATCAGCCGTCCGGAACGCTACTTTGCCGTGATCGCCAAGGGTGACGAGGTGCTGGACTGGCGCGAAATGATGGGCCACTACCCCGGCGCAACCGTCAAACTGCTGCCAGCGGGCGACCACGCCCTGAGTGACTTTGACCAGCACCTGGACGACGCGCTGGGTTTCCTCAAGCTGGCCTGAGGCAGCTTGTGAATCCCGGAATTGAGGCCTCTTTGCGGCGTCTTTCCAGCCCTTACGCTGCCCCGGATGCGCGCACACTCTTGCCAAGACATCTCGCCCGATACCGATGCCTCAAGCAAGGAGTGACATACATGCAATCACCCACACCACGAAACCCTGCGCTGGCGTCAGCCAGTGACGACCGCGTCCTGCTGCTGAAAGAAGTTGACTTCAAGTGGCTGATGGCCGGCCAGGGCTGGTGGATCGACACTACCCGCCTGCACAACGATCCGCTCTACGCCTCCCAACTGCTTGACCTGGTCGAGTCAACGACTTTGCCTGCGTTGAAAGACTGTGCCGAGCAACTCCGTGCCCAGGTGAGTGCCTGCCATTGACGCGTTGATCACACTTGCTGCGCCTGTCCCCGACCAGACAGCCGGTTCAGCCAATTCCCGAAATCATCCACCGCGGTGAACACCGCCGGGATCACCAGCAGGATCGGGCGGGCGCGCTTGTGACAGGCGTCCAGCAATGCATCCATGCGGCTGAGACCATGGTCACGCTGCGCCACGATGGCGTATTCCACCAGCAGGATCGAATTCTTTGTGGCAATGCCCATCAGCAGGATCAGGCCAATCAGCGACGGCATGGAAAAGCTCTTGCCCGTCAGCAGCAGCATGACAAACGCCCCCCTCAGTGAGAGCGGCAGCGCCGTCAAAATGGTGAACGGGTGAAAGAAGTTCTTGAACAACAGCACCAGCACGATGTAGATGCACAGGATGCCGGTGAGCATGGCCAAACCGGCGTCATAGTCGCCCACGGTGGCGACACGCAGAGTCTCACCAATGGCACTGCTGGTCACGCCCAGGTCAGCGGCACGGGCAAAATCTGGCCGCACCGCCACCTCGGTGCGCACCAGTCTGGCACTTGACGCAAATTGCCCCAGGCCGGGAATGGTGCGCAGGTCTTTTTCCACCGCCATGGCCGCAATGGCCAGGGCTTGCGGGTCTTCACCGGTCAGCACCCGCACAAATTTCTCACCCGAGCCACCCAGACCAACCTTGCTGCGCACTGGCGAGCTCCATGTCGCGCTCGGCGGCAAACACATCGGGGCGCTGGGACACCACTTGGGCTGGCAATGTAGCTACTGAAAATATAGCTACTTGTTCATTTGGAACAAGGGCTAGAGCCAGTTTTTACTTAAATCAAGTTCATCAATGCCCGTCAGTGCCACCCATCCCTTGGTGTCGAGCTCGCAAGTTGCCGTTTGTTGCGTCATGCGGCTGTTGGCCTCTGCCGCGCTGGCACGTTCCATGGCGGTCACGGCAGGGGCCACAAACCCGGCATTGGCGCTGAGCGCCGTCACGCGTGCCGTCTGCTGGCGCGATGCCGCATCCCGCTGCGCTACCACCAACTGTTGTTTGCAAGTGGCCAAGCTGGCATACAGGTTGGCCACCTCCGCTGCCATCGACACCCGGGCGTCATGCCACTGGGCCTGACTGCTTTCACGCTGGGCTTGTGCCGCCTGGCTGACAGCGCGGTTGGCGCCTACCAGGTCGAGCTCCCAGGCGGCCTGCAGGCCGCCTTGCAAGGTGGCGGCCAAAGGCACATTGGCCTGGTTGACACCCCGGCTGGCACTGGCTTGCGCACTCAAGTCAATGTGACGCTTTTTTTGCAGTGCTACTTGGTCAGTATCAGTTTGCCCAATTTGGTGACTTGCAAACGGTAAAGCTCGCCCTGGTGGGCAATGGCAACCGACTTTTGCCCCTGCAACACCGCCGAACTGCACAGCACCAGCGGGTGTGGGGTCGAGGCTGGCACGCCCGGCTGCAGTCCTGCCGCCGCAGACAGCAAATGCCGGGTGAATGTCTGATGTTTTTGCATGGCTGAACCCGGGGTCAGTGGTCTGGCTCGGTGACAAACCCGATCTTGCGCAGCCCCGCGCGCTGGGCACTGGCCATGGCCTGGGCCACGCGTTCATAACGCACGGCCTTGTCACCGCGAATGTGCAGCTCGGGCTGCGGCTCACGGGCAGCCTCGGTGCTGAGCAATCCGCTCAGGGTGGCATCTTCCACGTGCGCCTCGTTCCAGTAGTAAAGCCCTTGGGCATCCACACTCAAACGCACGGTCTCGGGTTTGACCACTTGCGGCGTATTGCTTGCCACCGGCAAGTCCACGTTGACTGAGTGTTTCATGACCGGGATGGTGATCATGAAGATGATCAGCAGCACCAGCATCACGTCCACCAGCGGGGTCATGTTGATCTCGTTCGTGACATCGTCCGGGTCATCCATTGCACCAAATGCCATGCTCAGCCACCTTTCTTCAAGGCCAGCACTTGGCCGGCGGTGCCTGGGCTGACACGGGCACCGGTGACAAAGTAGGCGTGCAAGTCATGGGCAAAACTGCCCAGTTTGGTCAGGATGTATTTGTTGCCACGCACCAAGGCGTTGTAACCCAGCACCGCAGGTATCGCCACCGCCAGGCCCAGCGCGGTCATGATCAAGGCCTCGCCCACCGGGCCGGCCACCTTGTCAATGGTGGACTGGCCCGACATCCCAATGCTGAGCAATGCGTGGTAGATGCCCCAGACGGTGCCAAACAAGCCGACAAACGGTGCCGTGGAGCCGACTGATGCCAAGATCGCCAGGCCAGACTGCAGGCGGGCGGTGAATTCGTCCATGGCATTGCGCAGGCAACGTGTCACCCAGTCGCTCACGTCCAGGCTGTCATGTAGGTGCAGCTTGGTGTTGCGATGGTGGGCGGTGGCCTCGCGGCCTTCCAGTGCAATCTGGCGAAACGGGTCGGTGGGGTCGGCGCCCAGCTTGCCCAGGCCCGCCGCAAAGTCTTCGCTGTGCCAAAAATCTGCGGCGCTTTTGGCCTGTTTTTTGTATTTGATGATGTCCATGGTTTTCAGCGCGATCACAATCCATGAGGCCAGTGACATGAGCAGCAGCAACACCGCCACCCCTTTGGTGACAAGGTCGCCCTGCGTCCAGACGTTGACAATTCCAAAATTCGATTCCATTTCAAGCTCCTGATAAATACTATTCGAGCACCCAATTGATGGGCACGTTAAAAGACATGGCGGTGGCCTCACCGTTGCGCTTGCCTGGGCTGTAGCGCCAGCGCATCACCGCACTCAACGCCGCCTGGTCGAGCCGGTCAAAGCCGCTGGACTTCACCAGGCGGGCACTCACTGGCAAGCCGTCGGTGCCAATCAGCACGCTGTAGACCACTTGACCCTGTTCACCCAAACGTTTGCTGAGCGGCGGGTAGACCGGCCTGGGGTTTTGCAGGTAATCAGCATCACTGGAGGGCAGCTCAACCCTTGGCGGGGCGGCCACTGCGGCCGTGGCCGTGCTGACGGGTACTGCGATGGGCACCGTTGGTGATGTCGTGGCAACCTGCACCACCCGCGCATCGGGTTCGGGCGCGTCGTCCACCACGGCCATCGGTTGTGGCGCGGGTTGCGGTTGAACGGCTGCGGCTTTTGACACCGGTTGCCGCACAGGACTTGGCGGCACGGGCGGTGGTGGCACTGCTTTGGGGGCCGGTGCTTCAATGAAATCACTCAGCATCTGAACCGGCACCACCAGCTCCACCGCTTTTCTGAGCAAACCACTTTGCATGGCCCACAGCAGCCCACCGTGCAGCAGCAGCACGTTCACCACCACCACGAGCTTGCGTCGTGCGTCCGGTGCCATGAAATAAGGCTTGGGCACCTGCGACACAGAGGGTTTCATTTGCGAAAAGCCCACAGCGCCGCACTCGCCACCAAAGCGGCACTGCCGCCCAAAATAAAAAGAATATTCATTGGACTGACGCAAAACCGCCCCAGCGTCGTTGCACCGCCTTGTCGTACAAGCGTACTGCCTTCGGTGGCACGCCTAGTTGGGCCAATTCTGCGTAAGTCCTGTTCATGATGTTTCCTGGTTCAAGGATTGGATAAGTCATATTGTAAATGCGAGTTATTCGTATTTGAAGAGAAAAACAAACTGTCTTTTGAAACCTGTGCCAAGGTGGCGCAGCCGCACAAGACCATGGCTATTTCAAGCTCGTCTCGCAACAGTCGTAACACATGCGCCACACCTGAAGCGCCCGCATTGGCCAGCCCGTAGACATAGGGGCGCCCCACCAGCACCGCGTTGGCTCCCAGTGCCATGGCCTTGAGCACGTCGGTGCCCCGACGAATGCCGCCGTCCACCAACAGCGGCACCTCACCCCCCAGCGCCTGGCGAATGCGTGGCAACACCGCCGCCGTGCTGGGAGTGGTGTCGAGCGTGCGACCACCGTGGTTGGACACGATGAGGCCGGCCACGCCAAGTTGCACCGCCTCGAGTGCGTCATCCGGGTGCAACACACCCTTGAGAATCATCGGCAATCGGGTTTGTGCGAGCAACCATTCAATGTCGCTCCAGGTGATGGCCGTGCGCAACAAGCCATCAAACAAGGCACTTTGACCTGGCGCCAGCGTTACGACCGGTGCAGGCGCCAGCCCGGCGAGGTTCACGGCAGACACACCGGGTGGCAGGCAAAACCGGGCACGGCGTTCGCGGTCACGCGCGCCATTCACCGGCGCATCCACTGTGACCACCAGGGCCTCGTACCCCGCTCGTTCGGCGCGTTGCACCAGCTCACGGGTGAAGCCTCGGTCATGTGTCATGTAAAGCTGAAACCACAGCGGACCGCGATCCGGGTCACTGCCGACCGCCTGCGCCACAGTTTCCAGATGTACGCTGGCTTGTGTGCTGAGCACCATGCCCGCTTGCTGGGCCGACGCGGCGCAGGCAGTGGCCACCTCACCGTCCGGATGGGCCAGGCGCTGGTAAGCCACAGGCGCCAGAAAAATCGGGTGCGCCAGGCTGCGCCCCAGCAGCGACACCCGGGTATGCCCGCCTTGCAGGTCTCGCAGCACCCGCGGTTGCAACAAGTGCTGCTGCCATGCCGCCTGATTGGCGCGCAAGGTGATCTCATCCGCGGCCCCACCGCTGAAATATGCCCAGGCGTTGGCATCCAGCCGGGAACGGGCGGCCGCCTCATGATCGGCAAGCGACACCACACCGTCAGGAATTTGTTCATGCAACAACACAGTTGTCATGGCCTATGACTGGCCAAGTGGGCAGGCTTGCGCACTCATGTGTCGGCCCACATGCGCAACAGGTTGTGGTAGACGCCAGTCAGGGCAGTGGTTTCAGCCGCCTCACCCTGCTGCTCGCGCAAACTTAGCAGGTTCATGTCGAGGTCAAACAACAAACGGCGCTGCTCGTCACTGCGCACCATGCTTTCGACCCAAAAAAAACAGGCAATACGCTGGCCGCGTGTCACGGGTTTGACCTGGTGCAGGCTGGTGCCCGGGTACAACACCGCGTGTCCTGCGGGCAGCTTGACGGTTTGTTCACCATAAGTGTCTGCCACGGTGAGTTCGCCGCCGTCGTAGTCGTCGGGGTTGTTCAAAAACACGGTGCATGACACATCGGTGCGCACACGCTGGCCATTTGGCAAAGTCCTGATCGCGTTGTCAATGTGGTTGCCGTAAAAATTGGCATCCCCACCATAACGATTCACTCTGGGTGTGAACACCCGTTTCGGCAAGGTGGCTGAAAAGAAGCGCGGACAGTTGTCCAGGCCACGCAGCACCATCGCGCGAATTTGACCGGCGGCCTCGCAATCGTGCGGGAGTTGTTCGTTGTTCTTGACCTGTGCCGCTTGCTCGCCCGCACTGGCACGGCCATCTTGCCACGGGGCAGATTCAAGCAAGGTCCGGGCGGTGGACACCTCGTCCAGGGTCAGCACATGGGGCAGTGTCAGCAACATGGCGATCAGAACTTGAGGGTGCCCGTGACCTGCAGCAATCGCCCCGCACCCGGGATGTAATGCCCGGAGTACAGCTGGTCCGCATACAGTTCGTTGGTGACATTGCTGATGTTGGCCTTGAGGGTGAACTTGTCGTTCATCTGGTACTCCGCCATCACGTCGGCCGTGACCCAGGCCGGCACCTCCCAGCCAGGATTGCGAACCGGTGTCTGGCGGCCACGGAAGTTGATGCCCGCGCCTATGCGCCATTGCTGGTTGATTTGGTAGGTGTTCCAGAGCGAGCCACTGTGGAACGGTGTGTTGGATGGCCGCGTGCCTTGCCCTTCAGACCCGGCCACACCTTCGTCGATGTTGGCTTCAGGCATCCACATGTAAGAGCCGTAGATTTCCCACCGGGGTGTCAGGCGGCCCGAGATGTCGATCTCGGCACCCACCACATGGCGCTTGCCCGACAGCGTGACCAAAGCCACCGTGGGGTCGGTGTTGCGTTCGTGTAATTTGGTCGACTGGAACACCGCCACACGGGTGGTGAAGCGTTTGTCGGGCGAGTCCAGCTTGGCACCCAATTCGATGTTGATGCTCTGCTCGGGCGGCGTGTTCACATTGCTGGCACCGAGCGAATACGCGTCGCCCGACGTGTTGAACGAGGTGGCGGCAGAGAAATGGTACGAATGCAGTTCGTTGGGCTGGTACAGCACACCCACCCGTTTGCTCAGTTCAGACACGCGCATCTGGTAGCTGGCCTGACTTGCCACGTTGGTGTTGGAAAGGTTGTAGGTGGTGTAGTCGCCAGTCAACTGGTCAAACCGCAAGCCCGCCAATACTTTCCAGTGCGGTGCCACCTGCACCATGTCCTGAACATAGGCACCCCAGCCGTTGGAGGCGTAATCACTTGAGGTGCGCAACACCCGTGACGCCTCGTCCACCGCCGCGCCATCGTTGGGTGTGCCGATGCGTGTGGCTGGTTTGACCGGCACCACCCCACCTTGCGCAGCGGTACGCGCGGCATACACAACTTTGGTCTCACGGGCCAGGTCGACCCCAGCCAACAATTCATGCGACACACCCAGTGCGTTGAACTTGGTTTGGTAGTCACTTTGGGCATACAGCGTGTCAAGGTCCTGGATTTTCAGGTTGGTGCCCCGCCTGACGACGGTGCTGTTGCTGAAATTGCCCAGATTGCTGCTGACCACCGTCGGACAGGCGGCGTTGGGCGTGTAGACACCGGTTGTGGCGTTGGTGTTGCCCTGGCACAGACGCACCGTGCCGGCGCGCTGGTCGCGCGTGTACTGGCCCTGGCGAATCTGGGTTTTTATTTCGCTGACGTTGTCAAACCGGTGCAGATGTGTGAAGGTGGCGGTGCTGGCCGTGCCCGCGTTGTAGTCACTGGCCATGCCGTAGTAGGCCGTTGGGTCCAGTGGCAAGGTGGTGGCGGCCCTGGCAGGCGAGCCGTTTGGGTTGGCCGCAGATTGGGCGGCGGTTGGCCGTACCCAGGGCATGCCGTAATTCATGCCGTTCTGGTTGTCCAGATGGCTGACACCGGCCGAGAACTCGTCGCGCTCTCCAATGCCCCAGCGGTAAGTGGCTGACACGCCTTTTTTGTCAATGCGGCTGCCAGCACCGTTGTTGTCGGCTTCGGTGCGCATGGCGTTGATGCGCAGGGCCGCGCTGTCACCGGTCTTGAGGTTGAAGTCACCCACCACACGTGTGTGGTGATGGCTACCCAGGGTCACATCCACCAGGCTCTCATCCATCAGGCGCGGCACTTTGCTCACCAGATTTACCGCGCCACCGGTGGAGCCACGGCCAAACAACATGGAGGCTGAACCACGCATCACTTCCATGCGGTCCAGGCTGAAGGTGTCACGCTCGTAAAACGCCGGGTCGCGCATGCCGTCCACAAAGATGTCGCCGGTGGCTGCCAGCGAGAAACCGCGTAGTTTGATGTCTTCCTCACCGCCTTCTGCAGCCTGAAAGGAAATACCGGCAGTGGCTTTGAGCGCCTCTTTCACGGTGTCCAGATTGCGGTCGTCCATGAGCCGCTCGGTCACCACGGTGATGGATTGCGGAATGTCACGCAATTGCTGCTTGCCTTTGCCGATGGTGGTGTCGGTGGCTCGAACCGAGTCCCGCCCCTCGGGTGCTTCGGCCTTTTCAGTCACAACCACTGCCTTGAGCGTTTTGTCAGACGTCAATGGGGCCTGCTGCGCCAGCGCACTCATGGAGCCCGCCATAAGCATGGCACCGATTGGAAGCAATGGGATTTTTGCTACATTATTAGTAGCTTTTAGCCAAGTATCCACGAGGGCTATAGGCTCAATTTGTTTAAATTTTCTCGAAAGACGTGTCATAGCGTTGCATCACCTGGTGTGGGTTGTTGGCTGGCTATGACACGGCAACCCAGAGCTGGCTGCGTGACTTGACTGGCTGGATGGGACAAGCGCCCCGGCTGGGCATTCGCTGATCCGACACCCATATTCTAAATGAGAATGAATCCTATTTACGAAAATTTATACGAATGAATTGCAAGAAAACAGCTCTGCCGCCCCACATTGCATTTGGTACGCCGATGAAAAAAAGGAGGCAGCAGCCTCCTTCTTGATTTGGTGCACACCGCAGCTGCGGTGTTTGGTAATTCCCAATCACGCCACGCCGTGCGCCTTGAACCAGTCAAGCGCGCGTTTGAACCCATCTTCAGCCGGCTCCTTGCGAAAGCTCGGCCGGTAATCCGCATGAAACGCATGCGGCGCATCCTTGTAAACCACAAACTCTGAGGTTTTTGCTGCCGCATTGCCCTTGGCGCCAGCAGCGGCCAGCGCATCTTTCATCTGGTTGATGGTAGTCAGCGGAATGCCGCCGTCTTGCCCGCCGTACAAGCCAAGCACAGGCGCTTTGAGGTCGGCTGCCAGATCCAGCGGGTGTTTGGGTGTCAGCGCCGATGCCGTCCCTACCAGTCGGCCATACCAGGCCACACCGGCCTTGACGTTTTTGCTCTGCGCGGCATACAACCAGACGATGCGGCCGCCCCAGCAAAAACCGGTGATGCCAACTTTTTTCAGGTTGCCACCGTTATCACCGGCCCATTTGACCGCGCCGTCCAGGTCGGCCATGACTTGCGCATCAGGCACATTGGACACCACCTCGGCGATCAATTTGGCCATTTCGCCGTACTGACTGGGGTCACCCTGGCGTGCATACAACTCAGGGGCAATGGCCAAATACCCGGCTTTGGCAAAACGCCGGCAGGTGTCGGCAATGTACTCATGCACGCCAAAAATCTCCTGAATCACCAGAATCACTGGCAGGTTCTTCTTGCCTTCTGGTGCCGCATAAAAAATCGGCACCGAGAAACCTGCGATGTTGTAAGTGGCCTCGCCCGTTCTCAGACCATCGCTGGACGTCTTGATGGCGGTTTGCGCCACGATCGGCATCGCTGTGGCCGCATAACCTACACCTAGCGCCACCTTCAATGCGGTGCGACGGCTGGCACCCTCCACAGTCGATTGGCCTGGCAACAAAGCGTCAAAGTCTTTGGTCTGATCCTGATTGAGCATGAAAGGTCTCCTTGGTTTTAAAAGGTCAAAAGCTTAACGACGACGCCGCGTTCTGGCGAATTTGAGGGCTTTTGAAATAGATTTGCTCTACACGAAAGGGTGCGATTTGAAGTGGTGTGTGCTTCAATTGGGTCTTGGCTGACATCACTGTGGTGGGTGAATCAGTCGGGCGATGCGCTTTGCTACGTGTCCCCCGTCCGCTGCGCGGTCTCCTCCTTT
>Ga0136636_10000778_pt1 | contig 17406 bp, 15 predicted proteins | sample AntDrymUQ8522106_2_FD_104653 | JGI IMG/M metagenome (GOLD analysis project Ga0136636, IMG submission 104653) | Polar desert sand microbial communities from Dry Valleys, Antarctica - metaG UQ852 (21.06) | ecosystem: Environmental > Terrestrial > Soil > Desert | place: Antarctica: Dry Valley... | reverse complement strand
TGTGATAATTTTAAACTTCACAAATACAGATAAACATGAAAATTAAAAACCTACTATCAGCCTCTGCGATTGCAATGGTTGTATTATTTACGAGTTGTTCAGATGACGAGAATACCCAATCGAGTCCAGCACCAGTTCCTACTGTGGCGTTAACCAGTCCGTTAACTAGTGATACAAACGTTGCCAGAAATAAAGTTGTTTCCGTAAACTTTAGTGTCCAAATGGATGCGTCATCTATTAATACTACTACGTTTACATTAAAACAAGCAGGAACTCCAGTATTAGGAACAGTTTCATATTCAGGTACAACTGCAAAGTTTGTTCCGATAACTGTTCTTGCAGCGAACACACTTTACACCGCTACAGTAACTACGGGAGTAAAAAGTGCAGAAGGAATAGCTATTCGTGCTAATAAGCAATGGGACTTTACGACTACCGCTACCGTAGCGGCCGGCTTAAAAGCCGTTAGTCTTGGTTCAGCAGGAAATTATGTAATTCTTGCAAAGACTACAATCACTAATGTACCAACGTCTGTAATTACAGGAGACCTAGGGCTAAGTCCTGCAGCGACATCGTATATAACAGGGTTTTCTTTAACAGATTTTACCGGTTATGCAAAGGCCGCACAAGTTACAGGAAAAGTATTTGCTGCTGACATGGTTTCTCCAACATCAACAAATCTTACCACAGCGGTTGAAAATATGATTACAGCTTACAATGATGCAGCCGGACGTCCATCTCCTAATTTTCTTGAATTGGGTACAGGAAATATCGGTGGGAAAACATTGACTCCAGGTCTTTATAAATGGACTAGTGCTGTAACAGTACCATCTAATATAACCATTTCAGGATCTGCAGATGATGTATGGATTTTCCAGATTTCAGGTGATCTAGCAATGAGTGCTGCAACAAGAGTGATTTTGCAAGGAGGGGCCAAAGCCTCAAACATCTTCTGGCAAGTAGCTGGCCAAGCCACTTTTGGATCTACCTCTCATTTTGAAGGTATTATCTTGTCCAAGACAGGGGTGACTTTTAGAACAGGAGCATCTTTTTATGGAAGAGCCTTAGCGCAAACTGCCGTGATTCTTGATGGAAACACCGTGGTACAACCACAATAAATTAAAGTAACAAAATACTGTGTAAAGAGGTGTTCCTATGGAGCACCTCTTTTTATATTTAATAACCTCTCGATGTGTGGTTTGCTTCTCTGTTGAAATGCCTAGAAAATAGGCTAGTTTATTCCTTGACAGACATAAAGCTTTCCAATTGTAAGCTAAACTTCAACAAAAGAGTCGTTTTCTATAGCTTCGTCTCCATTATTTTATTGGGAATTAGTACAGGTATGCTTAATGGGGCTTCTTCAGCGGCTGAAGTGCGACGTGTTCCGATTGTTATCGGGGAGCCCGACGGTGTGGAAATTGCAAAGCCGAACGAATAATCAATCACGACGCACACCCCTCAAATTATTCTAGCGTAATTAATAGTACTTTATACACTTAGATTTGAACCTAACAATCCCTCGTATATAAAGGAAAGTTTTGTGTTCCAACACCATTTTAGCAGGAAATTCTAAATCTTAATTTATTTTTGTAATTATCTAATTTTCAAATTATCGAATTAACCTATCTTTGCCAGCCGAACAATCGGGTGAAATACGTTATTATGAAATTTGATTTATTAAAAAAAGACCCGCTGTCTAAAGCAAGAGCGGGAAGCATAACTACTGATCATGGGGTGATTGAGACCCCAATTTTTATGCCTGTTGGAACTGTAGCCTCTGTAAAAGGGGTGCATCAACGGGAATTGAAAGAAGATATAAACCCGGATATTATCTTGGGAAACACGTACCATTTATATTTGCGCCCGCAGACCGAAATCTTGGAGAAAGCGGGTGGATTGCATAAATTCATGAATTGGGATCGTAATATTTTGACGGATTCTGGCGGATACCAAGTGTATTCCCTTTCGGCTAACCGAAAAATTAAGGAAGAAGGCGTAAAGTTTAAATCGCATATTGACGGTTCATACCACTTTTTTACACCAGAGAATGTGATGGAAATTCAACGCACCATTGGCGCTGATATTATCATGGCTTTTGATGAGTGTACCCCATATCCTTGTGATTATCGTTATGCGCAACGCTCGATGCACATGACCCACCGCTGGTTAGACCGTTGTGTCAATCATTTGGAAAAAGTACCAACTAAATACGGGTACGACCAAACTTTTTTTCCCATTGTTCAAGGAAGTACATACAAAGATTTACGAAGACAATCCGCAGAATATATTGCGAACTCCAATCAACAGGGAAATGCTATTGGCGGACTTTCAGTGGGAGAGCCAGCAGAGGAAATGTATGCAATGACCGAAGTGGTGTGTGAAGTTTTACCCGAAGACAAGCCCCGTTACTTAATGGGCGTGGGAACTCCGATTAATATTCTAGAAAATATTGCCTTGGGAATCGACATGTTTGACTGTGTGATGCCAACTCGAAATGCCAGAAATGGGATGTTGTTTACTGCAAATGGAACGATAAACATTAAAAATAAAAAATGGGCTGATGATTTTTCGCCTATTGACGAAATGGCCATCACTTATGTGGATACAGAATATACTAAAGCCTATTTAAGACACCTTTTTGCAGCTAATGAATACTTGGGAAAACAAATTGCTACAATCCATAATCTTGGTTTTTATATGTGGTTGGTTCGTGAAGCCAGAAAACATATCTTAGCCGGGGATTTTAGAACTTGGAAAGAAATGATGGTGAAAAATATGAGCCAAAGACTATAAAATAATTATCAGGTATCAATTATGAGGTAACTTATAGCTCATAATTGATAACTCATAACTCATAATTCAAAACATGCTAACAATAATAGACAAATACATCCTAAAAAGATATTTAGCCACGTTTGCCGTGATGTTATTGTTGTTTATACCTATAGGAATTGTTGTTGACGTTTCAGAGAAGATCAACAAAATGCTGGAAAATAAAGTTCCGTTTTTAGAGATTGCACTCTATTACTACAACTTTACAGTTTATTTTGCAAATTCTCTTTTTCCTATATTTTTATTTTTATCGGTAATCTGGTTTACATCTAAACTGGCAAATGACACAGAGATTATTGCTATTTTAAGTTCGGGAATTTCATTCACCCGCTTCTTAAGACCCTATATTATTGGCGCTTCAATCGTTTCTGTATTTGTCTTGTTAATGGGTTTTTTCGTTGTTCCTGCAGCCAGTGAAGGTTTCAACAACTTTAGATATACCTATTTAAAAGGCGGTGGAAAAGAAGCTATGCGTGGTGATAATACGGATGTGTACCGCCAAATTAGTGATGATGAATTTATCTATGTAAATAGTTTTAATACCGAATCGAAAACGGCTTTTAATTTTTCATTGGAAAAGTTTAAAAAGCAGCAATTGGTGCATAAAATTACAGCCAGTAGAATAAAGTGGAATCCAAAGGACAGCACCTACACGATGTATGATTATACTAAAAGGACGGTAGGCGAATTGAATGATAAAATCGAAAAATTACCGCAAAAAGACGCCGTTTTTACTTTTGATTTGGAGGATTTAACACCTGTTGTTTACATTGCGGAAACGTTAAGTTTGGGAAAATTGAATGCATTTATTGAAAAAGAAAAAGAACGAGGCTCTTCTAACATAAATGTATATCTCGTGGTTTTGTATAAAAAATACAGTGTTCCAGTATCGGCATTTATTCTTACTATTATTGCTGTTGCTGTATCTTCGATGAAAAGAAGAGGCGGTATGGGAACGAATCTCGCCATAGGAATTGCGCTTGCTTTCGCCTTTGTCTTTTTTGATAAGATTTTTGGAGTATTAGCCGAAAAATCGAGTATTCCACCTATGTTAGCCGTTTGGTTGCCTAACATTGCCTTTGGGATTCTAGCCATATATTTATTACGAAATGCAAAACGATAATTTAAAAAGTTATTTAAACCTCCATTTAATTGTTTTTATTTGGGGTTTTACCGCCATCTTAGGTGCCTTGATAACTATAACCGCAGACGCTTTAGTTTGGTATCGCATGTTTTTTGCCGGTATTTTTCTAGCTTTGTTTTTGATCTTCAAGAAAAAATCATTTAAAATTCCGTTAAAATCTTTCTTAAAATTAATTTTTGTAGGATTGCTTATTGCGCTTCATTGGATCTTATTTTTCAAAGCAATTCATGTATCTAATGTATCCATTACACTTTCTGTTTTTTCGCTGGGCGCTTTTTTTGCCTCCATTTTAGAACCACTTTTTTATGGTCGGAGAGTGCTGTGGTACGAAGTGTTCTTTGGATTGATTATCATCGCAGGTTTGGCCATGATTATGAAGGTCGAAATAAATTATTTGGACGGAATGGTATATGCTTTGGCATCCATCATCTTAGGCGTTTTATTTACATTGATGAATGGGAAATTGATCGCTGATCATGATCCTTCTGTGATTTCCTTCTATGAATTTTTGGCTGGCGTGGGCTTCATTTCAATTTACTTTTTATTCGAAGGTAAATTTACTGCAGACTTTTTTATTTTGACAACTAACAATTGGATTCTAATTTTGGTGTTGGCCTCAATTTGTACCGCTTATGCCTTTACGGCCTCTGTAAAAGTGATGCAGAAATTGACTCCGTATACTGTGATGTTGACCACTAATTTGGAACCCGTTTACGGTATTGTTTTAGCGTATTTCATCCTTGGGGGAAAAGAAAAAATGAGTTTCGAGTTTTACATTGGAGCACTAATTATAGTGCTTACCGTAATCCTAAATGGTGTAATTAAACACTATCAGAAGAGTAAAACTAAAGAAGATACTTCACCTTTGTTAAAGTGAATTTTTACACATAAATAGAATATTTACCTTTTCGAACGATTTAAAATTTTATATTTGCGGTTCGAAATAAAAACAAAAACGCAAAAATCCTATGGAATATTTAGATTTTGAGCTTCCAATAAAAGAACTAGAAGAGCAGTTAGACAAATGTCTTATTATTGGTCAGGAATCAGATGTTGATGTAACGAATACTTGCAAGCAAATCAACAAAAAACTAGAAGAGACCAAAAGAAATATTTATAAGAATTTGACTGCTTGGCAACGCGTTCAGTTGTCTAGACATCCAAGTCGTCCGTACACAATGGATCATGTTCGTGCATTGTGCGGGGATACTTTTTTGGAACTTTTTGGTGACAGAGGTTTTAAAGATGATAAAGCCATGATAGGTGGTTTAGGAAAAATTGATGGACAATCGTTTATGATTGTTGGGCAACAAAAGGGATTTAATACTAAAACGCGTCAGTTCCGTAATTTTGGTATGGCAAATCCAGAAGGATACCGAAAAGCATTGCGATTGATGAAAATGGCAGAGAAATTTGGCATTCCCGTTTTGACCTTAATTGACACTCCTGGAGCATATCCCGGGTTAGAAGCGGAGGAACGTGGTCAAGGAGAAGCTATTGCCAGAAACATATTTGAAATGATTCGGTTAAAAGTACCTATTATTACTGTTATTGTCGGTGAAGGAGCTTCCGGTGGCGCATTGGGAATTGGTGTTGGAGACAAAGTATACATGATGGAAAATACGTGGTATTCTGTTATATCGCCAGAATCATGCTCTTCTATTCTATGGAAAAGTTGGGAATACAAAGAACAGGCTGCTGAGGCTTTGAAATTGACCTCTGCCGATATGAAAAAACAAAAATTAGTAGATGATATTATTCCAGAACCTTTAGGAGGGGCTCATTATGATAGAGAAACTGCCTTCAAAACGGTAGAGCAATATATTATGAAAGGATTTAATGAGCTGAAAGACTTATCAACAGAACAATTAATTGCCCAAAGAATGGATAAGTACAGTAAAATGGGCGAGTACAAGGAATAAATGTTTATGAAATGAAATTTAATCCGTCTCGTTGACAAACGAGACGGATTTTTTTTTGGTTATAAACAAAAAATAGTTAGTTATGAACAATTATTTGTAACAACTCAAAGACCATCTTTTTTTAATTTTCGCTACTTTCGCTTTATGGAAAACTTCAGAAATATTAATCCTGTTAAGGTTGATAAAACTACAATAATAAGCCTTGAAAAAGGAAAATTGCAACCGCAGGTTCTCGATTTAGAAGAGGCTGTACTGGGTGCGATGATGATTGATAAAAAAGGGGTTGATGATGTAATTGATATTTTACAGCCCGACGCTTTTTATAAAGAAGCACACAAACATATATTTGAGGCTATTGTTCAGCTGTTTACAGAAACCCAGCCTATTGACTTATTAACCGTTTCTGCCCAACTCAAGAAAAATGCGAAATTAGAATTGGCAGGCGGTGATTTTTACCTCATTCAGCTGACACAAAAGATATCGTCTTCCGCGCATATTGAATTTCACTCTAGAATCATTTTGCAAAAATTCATTCAACGCAGTCTGATTCGGATTTCGACTGAAATTATTGAAGATTCGTATGATGAAACGACTGATGTTTTTGATTTGTTAGACAGAGCTGAATCAAAATTATATGAAGTAACACAAGGAAATATAAAACGAAGTTCAGAGACCGCTCAAAGTTTAGTTTTACAAGCAAAGAAACGAATTGAAGAAATTGCTGGACAAGAAGGATTGAGTGGTGTAGCAACCGGTTTTGATAAATTAGATAAGATAACTTCAGGTTGGCAACCTAGTGATTTAATTATTATAGCGGCGAGACCAGCAATGGGTAAAACTGCATTTGTACTTTCTATGGCCAGAAATATGGCTATTGATTATGGAATGCCAGTAGCTTTATTCTCCCTGGAGATGGCATCAGTTCAGTTGATTACCCGTTTAATCTCCTCTGAGACCGGATTGTCTTCGGAAAAATTGCGTACCGGAAAACTGGAAAAGCACGAATGGGAGCAATTGAGTACCAAAGTAAAAAACCTAGAGAAAGCACCCTTGTTTATTGATGACACGCCTTCTTTGTCGATTTTTGATTTAAGAGCTAAAGCCAGACGTTTAGTTTCACAACACGGAATCCGAATTATCATTGTCGATTATTTGCAATTGATGACTGCTGGAGGAAACGGCAAAGGAGGGGGAAATAGAGAGCAAGAGATTTCTACGATATCCCGAAACTTAAAAGCATTAGCAAAGGAATTAAATGTTCCTGTGATTGCCCTTTCTCAATTATCGCGGGCGGTGGAAACCCGTGGTTCTAGTAAGAGACCATTACTGTCTGACCTTCGTGAATCGGGTGCGATTGAGCAAGATGCGGATATTGTATCGTTCTTGTATCGACCAGAATATTATAAAATTGATGAATGGGATGATGATGAAGCCTCACCAACTGCTGGTCAAGCAGAAATAATGATTGCTAAACACCGTAATGGTAGTATAGAAAACGTTCGATTAAAATTTATTGGTCATCTAGGAAAGTTTGATAATCTGGAAGATTTCAGTGGCGGATATGATGATTTACCTTCTAGTATGAATCAGGATGATAATCCTTTCATTACAAAAAATTTACCATCAGCAAATGATGCTTTTGGAAGTAATTTTAATGGTGTGGATGATGACAGTGATGTTCCCTTTTAAATAAATAAAGTAATTAAATCTTATTTTTTACAAATAGGATATAAAAGCCTAAGTCAAATAGATGTCTTAGGCTTTTAAATTTTGCATTATAGTGGCGGTATTTTTTTTAAAACAATAAAAAGCAGTAGTTTAGCTATCGATTTGTGATTTTTAAATTTCAATTGACCAAACCTCAAAGAAACTATGAAAAAAGACCCTACTTTAAAAGTAAAGCCTATTAATGCCATACCCTTAAAAACAGCACAAAAATGGGCCAAACGATGGTCTAAACGGGAAGGAAATTACAACAGACACCATCACGTAAATGCTTTTTTAATTCCAAAAGTAGATTTACTAGAAGTTTTAGCAGAGGGTGTTGATGCCGTAAGGGCTTACATTGGGGTAGATGATAAAGGTATTGAAAAGCTAATGATTGTAGGGACTAAATTAAACCCGGAAACGGGAATTTATGTAGATATGATTGGGGTTAGCGCAACTGATGCAACAAACGGAGCGGATGATATTTATGATTTTTCTCAACCATGTCCTAGTACTTGTGACCCTAATAGCCCAATGTTTCAATAATCGCGCATGTTAAACATTATAGCATATATAGGATATTTTATTTTACTACTAAATCTAGTAGTATTCATAAAAACTTCTTCAAATCAAGGAAAATCCTATAAAATATTTATTTTGTATTTGGGAGTTATTTTCTGTGTACAAATAGCAGGATCTATTTTAGCGTATCACAAGACAAATAATTTGTTCTTATCGCATCTTTATTTTGTAGGTCAGTTTATTATTTTGAGTTTTTTTTTCTTGGCAGTTTTAACCAATGAAAGCCAGAAAAAAATTGTAAAAATTGGTTTAATATTTGGTTTAGCGGCTTTAGCAATTCAATACAGTTTGAATCCCAGTCTCCTCTATAAATTCAATTTGTTTGAAATATTTATAACTTCGTTTCTAGTGATAGTATTTGCTACAATTCACCTTTATAATATGTTAGGCGAAGCGAAACTGTTCTATTACATCACTGTTGGACTACTGATCTATTTGTTCGGAAGTACTGCTCTATTTTTGACTGGAAATTTGATGGGGGAAATGAGTTCAGGCGTAAATAAAATAATTTGGATTTTGAATGTCATATTATATGCAATATATCAGTTATTTATTTTATTAGAATGGAAAAAAAACTATTATAAAAGAGAAACCAATACTATTTTATGAAAGTGAACACACTACAAGAAAGCGAAATAATTGAAATTATAATTTATAGTTGTACTGCTTTTCTTTTAATGGGAATAGTTTTGATTGTGTTTTTCTATTTTTCCAGAAAGAAAATTATTCAAAAGGAATTAGAAAAAAAAGATTTAGAAATTCAGTATCAAAAAGAGCTTTTAAGCGCTGTTATTGTCACTCAGGAAGAGGAACGCAAGCGTATTGCACAAGATTTGCATGACGATATTAGTTCTAAACTGAATATTGTTTCTTTGAATAGTCACTTGCTCACCAGGCCTAATTTAACTAAAAATGAAGTGGTTGAGATTACGAATACTATTATTGATCTCACCAGCAAAGCATTAGATAATTCTAGGAAAATTGCACATGGTTTATTGCCTCCTGTTTTAGATAAATTTGGGCTTCATGCGGGGGTCGAGGAATTGTGTTTGGAATTCAGTAGTTCCAAAGTTGTCAAAGTACGGTATGAGACGAGAACCGTATTTGACCTCAAAGATAACGACAGACATTTACATGTTTTCAGAATTTTACAAGAACTGATGAATAATTCCCTTCGACATGGAAAGGCAACTGCTATTTCTATACTTTTTGAAGAAAAAAATGGATCAACAAGTTGTCAATATACCGATAATGGCGTTGGTTTTGACATGAAAAAAAATGAAAATCAAAAAGGGCTTGGGATGAAAAATATAGAAAGTAGAGTCGCTTTTTTAAAGGGTATAATGACTTTGGATTCAGCAGTAAACAAAGGAATTGCAGTAGTTTTTAATTTTTGAAAATGAATAAAACGATAAAAATAATACTAGTGGATGATGAGATTCTTTTTAGAAAGGGAATTTCATTTCTGTTGAGTCGTGAAAAAAATATTTCTATTATTTTTGAAGCTGCTGATGGAGAAGAGCTAATTAATTTTCTTCACAACAATCTAAACAAGCATCCAGACATTATAATCATGGACTTAAAAATGCCAGGAATAAATGGTGTTGAAGCGACAAAGATTATACATGCGGATTTTCCAAAGCTTAAAATTATTGCATTAACGAGTTATAATTCTAAATCTTTCGTTGCAAATATGATAGATGTCGGTGCTGTTTCCTATCTAATAAAGAATGCGACACCTCTGGAATTGATAACTACTATAAATGAGGTTGCCTTAAAAGGATTTTATTACACCGATGATGTCATGAAAATTATCCAAGATGATGTCTTGACCTCAAAAAAAACAAAAAGTATTTTTGATAATAACTTTCTAACTACTCGAGAGATGGATGTGCTTAAACTCATCTGCTCCCAAAAAAGTACTTTTGAAATTGCAGAAACCCTTTTTATAAGTCCAAGGACGGTTGAAGGACATCGGAATAATTTACTATTGAAAACGGAATCCAGAAATATAGCAGGATTAGTAGTCTATGCGGTTCAAAATGATATTATGGTTTTTAATCTCTAATAGTAGGAGTTAAAAATTAGTGTGCTATTATAGAAAAATACGTTAAGATACATTACCGATTTTTTTCTATTTTTTCTGTGTTTTTGAACTGTAGTGTATATCCTTTAAAGTCCTTTTTTAAAGTCCTTTTTAATAAGTTTTTAATAGCGCTCATCCCACCAAAATCTCGAAAATACAACAATAAAAATCTTGATGTTTTAACTAATTTTAAGTTTGAATCCATTTGAGTTTGTGATTGAATGAAATCGTGTGTAACTTGTTTTAGTTGTTTTTCTATGTTCCCACAATCATAATAGTCAATTAAAGTGTTTTCTAATGTAATGCTCCGTAACGCAAAGTGAATTCGGTAGTCTAACTTGTTTACAGACAGTGCTTTTATAGCATTAGGGTAAAATGGATTGGTAAGAAATCCAAATCCCAGTTTAAATTTTAATTTTCGTAAAATACCATGCTCAATATCATCTAATGAAAATTGAGAACGCGCAATTTTTATTCTTTTCCATTTACAGATGGAGTTATGGTCTGGCGTATCTTTTGAAATAATAAGGTAAAAAGCATTATAAATATTAATCCAAAAAGTCTTTTTCAAATCATCAGTTTCTAAACTCTTCTCTAGTTTGGATTGACGAATGTAAAAAAGTTGTCTTCTCAGCAAACTTGTATCTTCCTCTGATTTTGCAATCAGCAGAATTTCTTGTGACAGAGAAGTATAATAATTTTTCAAAATATTTTTTTTTAAATCAACTACAGACTAAGCTGTTGGTAGCAAAGAGTGTAAAAGAGGATGATGAGAATTACTAAAAAACAAAATCCTATTTTTTTTAATACATTCATAAGATTAAACGGGTCGTTGTTTTCGTTTGAATTCATTATTAAATATTTCATGGTGGATGATTAAGGAATATCTGCAAATTTATAATTTAGAAATAGTTTGGCGATGCGTATTTTTACGTGTTTTTACTTTTAAAGTAATGTCGTTAGTGGATTTAAAAGTTAAATTTTGGTTATTTGAAGCACGTACTTTCTATCTTTGATGAGCAAAAACTATTCTAATATGTTCAAAAAAATTATATTTCTATTAATTTTTCTATCGGTAATAACGGCTAAAGCTTCTTTTATTTTGGTTCCAATGGATGAAACTACGCAGCAAAATCACTTAAAAGCGTATGGAATTACCTTTTGGTGTTTGGAGAAGAATTACAAAGCGAGCTGGTTACTTAATTACCGCGGCGGTTCTTTTTTGCTTCCTGACGCAATGGAAATTCGAAAGGAATGCCAGATTCGAGGGGTTAGTTTTGAGATTATCTCAGACGGAGAACAAATATCGATATTAAATGAAATCGCTAGTCCGTCGCAAAATATGGAATCTGTGGTACTAGAAAAAGCACCCAAGATTGCAGTTTATACTCCAAAGGGCAAACAACCTTGGGATGATGCAGTCACATTAGTTTTGACCTATGCCGAAATTCCTTTTACCCCTATATATGATGAGGAAGTGTTGAGCGATCAGCTGTTACTTTACGATTGGTTGCATTTGCATCACGAAGATTTTACAGGACAATATGGCAAGTTTTATGGGGCTTATAAAAACGTGCCGTGGTACATCGAGCAAAAGAAAGAGGCCGAATCATTGGCTACGAAATTAGGCTACGCAAAAGTATCGCAGGAAAAAGGGGCTGTAGCTAAGAAAATTAGAGATTTTGTAATTGGAGGAGGATTTATGTTTGCTATGTGTTCTGCAACGGATAGTTTTGATATTGCTTTAGCGGCGGATGGTGTTGATATTTGTGAAACCATGTTTGATGGAGACCCGAGTGAGGGAAACTACCAATCTAAAATGAACTATGGTAATTCTTTTGCCTTCAAAGAGTTTACTTTGGAAAGAAGACCCGAGCAATATGAATTTTCGGATATTGATATGACTTCCAAAAGGCGAGTACCAATGGAGAAGGATTATTTTACTTTAATGGAATTTTCTGCAAAATGGGACCCAATTCCCAGTATGCTGTGTCAGAATCACACCCAGCTGGTGAAAGGATTCATGGGACAAACTACAGCATTTGATGTTTCTTTGATAAAATCCAATGTTCTGTTGATGGGTACTTGCGAGCTGAATGGTGAGGCACGATACATTCACGGTCAAAAAGGGAAAGGCATGTTCACCTTTTATGGAGGACACGATCCAGAGGATTTTCAACACCAAGTTGGCGATCCACCCACAGTTTTAGATTTGCATGCAAACTCACCAGGGTATCGCTTGATTTTAAATAATGTTCTGTTTCCAGCTGCTAGAAAGAAAAAGTTGAAAACGTAGGATACTAAATAAAATAGTAATAGTGAATTTTTAATTTTGGTTGAAGCGAGATGTGGCGCTTTTGAGTTGGAAATATTCCTCTACTAAAAATTGGCAAAAATGCCAGCAGGCTAGTTTCAGAATAAAAGCATTAAATAGTAGTTTATCATTCTATTTTTAAAAATAAAAGCAACTTTTTACAGTCGCTTTTATTGGTAATAAGGATTTCTTTTAAATAATCCCGTGCTCGTTTTCTTTGTCTAAATATTCTTGGACGATTTCAATCGCGTTGGCAACTACGTCGCTCAAAGCGGTAATGAAACTTCCTTCCTCAGCACTATTTATGGCATGTTTTATGGCTTCCGTCTCTTTGGGAATTATCTCATAAGTCACTGATTTTCCAGAGCTTTTTATTCCTTCTAAAATTAATTCTATAATCTCGTCTTCCGTTCTTCCTCGCAGGTATTTTTCTTGTCGGATGATAATGTGGTCAAACATGCGGGCTGCAATATTAGCACATTCTCTGATGTCCTCGTCACGTCGATCCCCAACGCCAGCTATGATTCCAATTTTTTTGGTCGCATCCACACTTTGCAGGTATTCTTCAACACCTTTGTAGCCTGATGCATTGTGAGCAAAATCGATGAGGACTTTAAATTTTTTGAATTCAAAAATATTCATCCTTCCTGGAGTTTGTGCGGCACTTGGAATAAAAGTTTGTAGAGATAAACTAATATCTTCCGTTTTGAAACCCCATAAATAACTAGCTAAAGTTGCCGCAAGCACATTAGCGATCATGAATTTTGCCTTTCCACCTAAAGTTAATGGAACGTGAGTGGCCCGCTCAATGCGAATTTTCCATTCTCCTTTTTTGATGGTAATGTATCCGTTTTCATATACGGCAACGGTTTTTCCTTCAGCACACAGTTTTTTGATGAATTCACTGTCTTCGCTCAAACTAAAATAAGCGACATTGCAGCTCAGGTCTTTACCTAATTTTACGCAATGGGGATCATCTCCGTTCAAAACAGCCCATCCATTTTTCCTGATACTTTTTACTACTGTAGCTTTAACTTTTGCCAAATCGTCTAAAGTATGGATGTCACTGATACCTAAATGATCTTCCTGAATATTAGTGATAACTCCAATATCACAACGACTAAAACCCAAGCCAGAACGCAGGATTCCGCCTCTGGCTGTTTCCAGGACGGCAAATTCTACCGTTGGATCTCGTAAAATATATTCAGCACTAAGAGGTCCTGTAGTATCTCCTTTTTCCATCATGTGGTTTTGAACATATATCCCATCTGATGTGGTGAATCCTACTTTGAACCCATTGTTTTTTACAATGTGGGCTAAAAGTCGGGTAGTGGTGGTTTTACCATTCGTTCCTGTAACAGCAATAATAGGGATTCGACATGATTTTCCAGGTGGATAGAGCATGTCAATTACTGGGGCGGCAACATTTCTAGGTAATCCTTCAGAAGGTGCGAGGTGCATTCTAAACCCAGGAGCGGCATTGACTTCCAGTATTACACCGCCATTTTCTTTTAAAGGTTGTGTTAGATTTTCGGCCATTATATCGACTCCACAAACATCCAGTCCAATTACTCTTGAAATTCTTTCAGCAAGAAAGATGTTTTCCGGGTGCATCATGTCGGTTACGTCCACAGAAGTGCCTCCAGTGCTTAAATTGGCAGTAGACTTTAGAAATACAATTTCACCAATTCTAGGAATAGATTCTAAGGTGTAGTTTAGCTTTTCCAATAAATCCTCAGTATCTCGATCAACATCAATTTGAGTCAATACATTTTCATGTCCATATCCTCTTCTTGGATCTAAATTAGTGGTGTCAATTAATTGCTGAATCGCATCCGTTCCATTTCCTATAACATGCGCGGGAACTCTTTTTGCGGCAGCAACTAATTTATTATCGATTACCAATATTCTAAAGTCGAAACCGGTTATGAATTTTTCAACAATAACACGTTTGCCGTACACTTGTGCAAAAGCTAAACCTGAAACAGCATCTTCCCAATTGGTAACATTTATAGAAGCTCCTTTTCCATGATTACCATCCAAGGGTTTTAATACAATGGGATAACCAATTTTTTTTATAGTTTCAGCCAATCCTTCTTCGTCCGTACAAATGCTACCACTGGCAACGGGAATGGACGCCATGTCTAACATTTTTTTTGTCTGCTCTTTGTTACAAGCAATATCAACGGCAATACTGCTGGTTTTACAGGTTATTGTTGCCTGAAAACGCATTTGATTAATTCCATATCCAAGTTGCACTAAAGAATTTGTTCCAAGACGTATCCAAGGAATGTCTCTGGAAACGGCTTCTTCTACAATACTTCCAGTGCTGGGTCCAAGTCGCACGCGTTCTCGTATTTCACGCATTTTCTGTAAGTCGGCAGTCAAATCGTATTCTGTTCCCGCTATTAGCGCTTCGGCAATGGCAACAGATGATTCTGCGGCAAAGAGGCCTACATTTTCTTCGGTATAACTAAAAACGACGTTGTATGTTCCAAGAGTTTTGGTTTCTCTGGTTCTTCCAAAACCCGTTTCCATTCCTGCAAGAGATTGAATTTCAAGTGCAATATGTTCAATTACATGTCCCATCCAGGTGCCACGTTCTACTCTAGAAAAAAAACCGCCACGGCAACCTTCAGAACAACGGTGTTCAATCATTGAAGGGAACATAGCTTCAATTCTTTCTCTGAAACCATCAATTTTATTGGTTGGAAATTGTTCCATTTCTTCCAAATCTAAACGCATTTGGATTAACTTTTTTCTTTGAATACTCCAGATATTCGGGCCACTAAGGGCTTGTACTTTGATTATTTTCATAAAATGGAAAAATTATTACTTGTATAAAAAACGGTTGAATTTAGAAGATTAATTCCAAAGTATCAACCCATATTGATTCGAAAAAAAGTAAAGTACATTCTATTAAATTCATCTAAATGCGCTACACTGCTCCTAAATTAAAGTTTTTTAGAATAGGAATCAAAATTTATTTTTTAAAATTAATTGAATCGTTAGGGGTGATCTGTTAATCGTGCTCTAATTATTTTTTGCACTAATTCTAAGATTCGGGACTTATTCCTAAATAGTAAAATCTTCTATTGGTTTAAATACCTTTAAATTTCATAGCAAACTAGATAGTATTGGAATGTAAAGTATGCAAAGACTATTTAGGATATAATCTTACGCAAGTATATCTGCTGCTAATAATTCAAAAAAAAACACAACTTCAAAGGCTCTTTTTTATCTTTTTGGTTATTTTTACCAAATGAATATATTAGGAAAACTTATAATAATAGGTGGTGCAGTAGATAAAGGGAGTTTTACAGAAACCAATTTAAATAAAAATGCGTCTAGCAACTTAAACTTTTTTGAGGCTGGTATTTTGAAAAGAATCATAAATGAATCAAAACACAAAGAGAAATCACGGATAGAAATTATCACGACTGCTTCAGTTATACCTAAGGAAATTGGTCCTGAATACGTGAAAGCATTCGAATACTTAAATGCTAAAAACGTCGATATACTTACAATCGAAAGACGAGAGCAAGCTGCTGATGCAGAAGTTTTGGCTCGTTTAAAAGCGGCAGATATTGTGATGTTTACAGGAGGTGATCAGTTGCGACTATCATCCATTCTTGGCGGTACTCCTTTTCATGATATTTTATTGGATAAGTACCATAATGAGGAATTTATTTATGCTGGAACCTCGGCTGGAGCTGCGGCAGCTTCCAATCACATGATTTATCAAGGAAGCAGTTCAGAAGCTTTATTGAAGGGTGAAGTCAAAATCTCTAGTGGATTGGGTTTAATAGATGGTGTAATTATCGACACTCATTTCGTACAGCGCGGCAGAATTGGAAGGCTTTTTCAAGCTGTTGTTGGTAATCCTAGAGTACTTGGAATAGGTCTTGGAGAAGATACAGGCGTACTGATTATTAATAATCGAGAAATGGAAGCAATAGGTTCTGGCTTGGTCATTTTAGTTGATGGTCGTGAGATAAAAGATACCAATTTGACAAAAGTTGAATTAGGACAGCCTATATCCATTTCACATTTAGTGACCCATGTCATGAGCAAATTTGACACGTATAACCTTGAAACGCATAAAATGCACATTCAATCCTCCCATTATTTATAATAACTAAAAGTACTGCTTTAAAAATTTCAATCAATGATGAAACTAATTATTCATGGTGGTTTTTTTTCAGAATCATCAACCAACCCCGAAACAAAAGTTGCTAAACAATCTGCATTAGAACGAATTATAAAAGATTCTTATGAATATTTAAAATCACATTCAGCTGTAGAAACGGTGGTGCATGCCGTATCGCTTCTCGAAAATGATGAGTTGTTTAATGCGGGAACAGGTTCTCAAATACAAAGCGATGGAAAAATTAGAATGAGTGCCGCCATTATGAATGGCGATACGCAAAAAATGAGTGGTGTAATAAATATTGAAGAGGTTAAAAATCCAGTCCAGGTTGCTCAATTATTAATGCAATATGATGATAGAGTTTTGGGTGGAAGTGGCGCTACCCGTTTTGCAAGACTACATGGTTTTCCTGCTTTTTCAACTGAAATTCCACAACGTCGAGTGGAATATGAGAGAAAGTGTAAAGCGCAGGGAACGGGAACGGTAGGTTGTGTGGCTTTAGATTCAAGTAATAAAATTGCAGCAGCAACTTCAACTGGAGGAAAAGGTTTTGAAATTCCAGGAAGAATCTCCGACTCGGCAACTGTCGCAGGGAATTATGCGAATGCATTTTGTGGCGTAAGTTTAACAGGCGTGGGTGAAGATATCGTTAGTAATGCCACTGCAGCA
>Ga0136636_10000775_pt1 | contig 17423 bp, 16 predicted proteins | sample AntDrymUQ8522106_2_FD_104653 | JGI IMG/M metagenome (GOLD analysis project Ga0136636, IMG submission 104653) | Polar desert sand microbial communities from Dry Valleys, Antarctica - metaG UQ852 (21.06) | ecosystem: Environmental > Terrestrial > Soil > Desert | place: Antarctica: Dry Valley... | reverse complement strand
GCTTGTATGGCCTTGGAAATCGGCACGTGGTCCCAGCCAGCGCGCCCAAATGCCACCGGTTTGCAACTGTCCAGGTGGGTGGCGACCAGCGTCAGGCGGTTTTTGAGCTGCCGGAAGTCATTGGTACGCCCTGGTCGGGAGAACAGGCGTGCCAACTCCACATCAATATGCGCATTTGAAAAGATGCCGGTTGGCAGGCTGGGGCTCAGGTGCTCCAGCGTGCTCATCAACGAGCGTCGACCCAGGCTGTTGTGCAAGGCGCCTGAAAAGATCAGCTCTGGCAAGCGCAGGCTGCGGGAAAAATACTCGGAAAAAGCTGGCCGCAATAACCAGGATGGGTCAAAGGCTTCGGTCTGGCGCCTGCGGTCTTCAATGAACAAGCTGAAGAGTTGCTGCGGCGTCATGCCATTGGCCAAGCCCGCTGCGATAAAGCCGCCCGCCGATACCCCCACGTAATGCTGCAACTGAGTGAAGTTGATGCCCTGCAACGACTCTTGCAGCGCACACAGGGCACCAATTTCATAAATGGCACCCAGCGGACCACCACCGGCCAGAGCCAGTGCAATTCTGGGGGTTGCGGGGTTTGCTGCAGCGGTGGGGTGCGTCATGGTGGTCGCAGCCTAGAGCTGATCGGGCCGTTGTCAAACGGTGTTGGCCTGGTCAGCGGGTGTCTCGGCCTTGGCTTCAGCTGTTGCCGGGGCCTTGCGCGCAGCGGCTTTGCGTGGCGCTGGTTTGGTGGCAGCCTTGACCGGCGATTTCACAGCGGGCGCGACCGCGACCGCTTCGCTTGGGGCTTTTGCCTTGGTTTTCGATACCGGCTTGGCGACGGCTTTTTTGGCAAGTTTTTCAAGGGGCTTGACCGCAGTTTTGGCTTCAGCCTTGGCCACGGGTTTGGCGGCCGCCTTGGCAGGCGACAGCTTTTGCACGCTGGCGTTGAGCGCGTCAATGCGGGCGATCAGTGCCTCCACGTCTTTGGCGGACGGCACACCCAGTTTGTTCAGGGCTTTGGCCACGCGGTCTTCAAAAATGCTTTCCAGCTTGTCCCACTGACCAGAGGCTTTGCTGGAAATATCGCTGGCCATGCTGGTCATTCTTTGGGTGGCCTCAGAGATTTTCTCTTCGGCGGCAGACTGGGTCTTGCGTTGCAAACTCACGCCTTCTTTCACAAGGGCTTCAAAGGCCTTGGTGCCCCCTGCCTGTGCCTTGTTGAACGCGCCCAGGCCGGCCTGCCAAATTTGTTGGGCAGAGTCTTTGACCGAGTTAGACAAATCAGGGTTAGCCTTCTTGTTGGTGGTGGATTTTTTTTTCAGTTTGGTGACCATGGGGGTTCTCCGGTTGGATGCAAAAATTTGAGGTGACAGAGTGCCCGGGGATTTGCCCGTGCATGGGCGCCACTTTAGGGGGTGGCGGGCCAAACGTGTAGATGCTGCTTTCTAATTATTCCGCTGATTTTTCAATTTTCCACGGGTTTACGCTGACGGCAAAGCTGGCCAAATCAGGCAAAAATGCCGGATCGAAAGGGGTTTTTAATGCAATATTTAGTCACAGGGGCCACCGGATTCATTGGCAAACGGCTGGTCAAGAAGCTGCTGGAGTGCAAAGGCGCGGTGGTTCATGTGTTGATCCGCAAGGACAGCGAGAGCAAAGTCAAGGCCTTGCGCGAATTTTGTGCGGCCAGCGCGGCGCGCCTTGTCCCCGTGTTGGGTGACCTCACCAGTAAAAAACTGGGCGTGTCTGCGGATGCGATCAAACAACTCAAAGGCAAGGTCGACCATGTTTACCATTTGGCCGCCATCTATGACCTGGGCGCCGATGCAGCCAGCCAGATCGAGGTCAATGTGGATGGCACCCGCAACACCATCGAGTTCGCCAAGGTCATTGAGGCCGGGCACTTTCACCATGTGAGTTCTATTGCCGCTGCCGGTTTGTACGAAGGCGTGTTTCGGGAAGACATGTTCAGCGAGGCCGAGAACTACGAGCACCCGTATTTCATGACCAAACACGAAAGCGAAAAAATCGTTCGCCAGGAGTGCAAGCTGCCGTGGTCGGTCTACCGCCCCGCTATGGTGGTGGGTGACAGCAGCACCGGTGAAATGGACAAGATTGATGGGCCGTATTATTTCTTCAAGCTGATACAGCGCATGCGCCAGTTGCTGCCGCCATGGATGCCGTCAGTGGGCCTGGAAGGCGGGCGCATCAACATCGTGCCGGTCGATTTTGTGGTGGATGCCTTGAATGTGATCAGCCATCAAAAAGACATTGCCAACAAGTGTTACCACCTGGTCGACCCGGTGGGTTACCGCGTGGGTGATGTGCTGGACATCTTCAGCAAAGCGGCGCACGCGCCCAAGATGAACCTGTTCATCAATGCGGCCTTGCTGGGCTTCATCCCACGCAGCGTCACCAAAGGGCTGATGGCGCTGGCGCCGGTGCGCCGTGTGCGTAACGCCATCATGAAAGACCTGGGCCTGCCCGAGGAGATGCTGACTTTTGTCAACTACCCCACGCGGTTTGACTGCCGTGACACCTTGGCGGCACTCAAAGGCACGGGGGTGGCATGCCCGAATTTGAAAGACTACGCCTGGCGTCTGTGGGACTACTGGGAGCGCCATCTGGACCCCGACCTGCACATTGACCGGTCCTTGCGTGGCACCGTGGGCGGTAAAGTGGTCTTGGTGACCGGCGGATCCTCAGGTATTGGTCTGGCTGCAGCCCATAAGTTTGCTGAGGCAGGCGCTATCACTTTGATTTGCGGGCGCGACCAGAACAAGCTCGATGATGCGTGCGCTGAGGCGCGTGAACGTGGCCACCAATTTGTGGCCTATGCGGTTGATATTTCTGACGCTGAAGCTTGCGAGGCATTTGTTCAGCAAGTGAATGCCGAGCATGGCGGAGTCGATTTTTTGATCAACAACGCAGGCCGCTCCATTCGCCGTGCCATTGAATCAAGCTACGACCGCTTTCACGACTATGAGCGCACCATGCAGCTCAACTACTTTGGCAGCCTGCGTGTCACCACCGGCTTTTTACCCGGCATGGTGGCCAAGCGCAAGGGCCATGTGGTCAACATCAGCAGCATTGGCGTGTTGACCAATGCGCCGCGTTTTAGTGCTTACGTGGCCTCCAAAGCTGCGCTGGATGCCTGGACGCGCTGCGCCAGCAGCGAGTTTGCTGACCAGGGCATCGGCTTCACCACCATCAACATGCCACTGGTGCGCACACCCATGATCGCGCCCACGGGCCTATACAACAACGTGCCTACCCTGAGCCCTGAGGAAGCGGCTGACATGATTGCGCAGGCCTGCATCTTCAAACCGGTGCGCATTGCCACGCGCTTGGGCATCACCGGGCAGGTTTTGCATGCAGTGCTGCCGCGCGTGGCTCAAATTGCCATGAACACCAGCTTCAGGATGTTTCCGGATTCATCCGCTGCCAAAGGGGCCAAGGCGGGGGACAAGCCCGCCAAACAGTCCTTGTCAGCGGAGGCGGTGGCAATGCAGCAGATGATGCGGGGGATACATTTTTAGCGCGCTGTGAGGGCAGCGATAATCACTCAAAGGCGCTACTTGGCGCCTTTTTTCTGCGATTTCGCCCGGTCTGTGCCTCTTGGTGTGACAGGCGCTCAGATGAACCTGATTTCAATGCCCAAGACTGTTCCCGTGCCGCGTAAGTTCCTTCATTCTGCGTTGTGGTCGCTGATGGGTACGGTGGTGCCCATGTTGGCGGCGTTGGCCGCAGTGCCTTGGTTGATGCACTACCTGGGGCAGGAGCGCTTGGGCGTGTTGTCCCTGGTCTGGGTGGTGGTCGGCTATTTCAGTTTTTTGGACATGGGCTTGGGGCGGGCTGTGACGGTGGCGGTGGCCTCGGCACGGTCGGGGGGACAGCACGCTGTCCCCGATGAACTTCATGTGTTGGGGTCTGCCTCGGTGTTGCTGCTGGCGGTGGGCCTGGCGATGGCTGCGGTACTTGGCAGTTGTGTTTTGGTGTGGGGCGTGCCCTTCAATCTGAGCTCATCTGAACTGATGGAGGAGGTGCGCCTGGCCATTTTATGGATGCTGCCAAGCTTGCCGCTGCTGCTTTTATCGTCGGCTTTCAGGGGGCATCTGGAAGGGGTGGGGGCCTTCAAAGCACTTAACCTGCTGCGTATTCCCACCGGCATCTTGTTGGTGGCGGGGCCTTGCGTCATTGCGTACTTTTCCCCCAGTCTGGTTTGGGCCTGCGTCAGCATTTTTTTGGTCAGGTTGCTGCATCTGCTTGTGTTGTGGATATTGATTGCACATGAAACGGGTCATGCGATGGGCGCCATGCCCGCTGCGTTGTTTCGGCACAGCTCCTGGCCCTGGTTGCGTCGTTTGCTGACTTTTGGGGGCTGGGTCACGGTGAGTAATGTGGTGGGGCCGGTGATTGTTTATGTGGACCGGTTTGTCATTGGTGCCACCTTGGCCGCAAGCTCGGTGGCGGTCTATGCCGTGCCGTTTGATATGGTGTCGCGGTTGCCGGTGCTGGTGGCCGCGCTGTGCAGTGTGCTGCTGCCGGAATTGGCGCGTTTGTCGAGTTTGGCCTCGGCGACTGACCCCAATGCGCTGCGCCAAGCGCATCAATTGGTGCGGCGGTCGAGCCTGTTCAGTGCGTTGGTTGTGGCTGTTTTGGTGATTGGCGGGGCATGGGCCGCACCTTGGGCACTGACTTGGTGGCTGGGGGCAGACTTCGCACAACAAAGTGGCACGCTGACCCAGGTATTGCTGCTGGCTTTTGGTGTGAATGCCGTGGCGCAGTTACCTTTCACCGCATTGCAGGCGATGGGCCGGGTGCGGGCGGTTGCCCTATTGCATTCGGCAGAACTGGTGCCTTATGCCGTCCTTGTGTATTTTGCGATTTCATGGCTGGGTCTTGTGGGTGCGGCGTGGGCTTGGCTGCTGAGAAGCATCGTAGACTATGCCGTTTTGACTTGGATGTGGCACAAGCAGACCAAACGCCATCCTGTTGCAGTTAAATTTTGAGATATTTTTTGGGACATGCAAAGTTACTCCGATAAATCTGGCGATTACTTTGCGCACGCGCGCAAAGAAATTGAGCCGTTGTTGCCCAAAAAATGCGGTCGTGTGCTTGAAATCGGGTGCGGGTCTGGCGCAACGCTGGGCTGGCTGCGTCGAGATCACCAAGCTCTGCACACGGTGGGTGTCGAGATTGCAGAGTCGGCGGCAGAACATGCGCGGACTTTGGCCAACGAGGTGTTCTGTCTTGACTTCGAGCGCCACGATCTGCCTGGTGACGCACAACATTTTGACCTGATCTTGTGCCTTGATGTGCTGGAGCATATGGTGGACCCATGGGCGGTGGTCAATCGTTTGGCAACGCGTTATCTGGAAACCGGCGGGACATTGGTTGTCAGTTTGCCCAATGTGCGGCATTACAGCGTGGTGCTTCCTCTGCTGTTCGGCGGCCGTTGGGATTATGAAGATGCGGGCCTGCTGGATCGAACGCATTTGCGTTTTTTTACCAAGGCTTCAGCCATGGCTTTGCTGACGCATCCTCAACTTGGCCCGGTCACTTGCATCGCTACTGGTTTTGACGGTTGGACTGCAAAGCGGGTGTTGAACACGGTGACCTTGGGGCTTTTTCAGGAATTGGTGACCTACCAAAATTTCCTTTCCGTTAGCAAAGTCGCTTAAATGGTGATGGACAGTGCGGTGCATCGTCTTGGTGACCTGTCCTCTCGCATGAACACATTTACTTTTACGGTTCGGCAAAATGAAGTTGCAGTGGTGTGGTCATGAAACGTGTCGCGATCGTTGTCTTGAATTGGAACGGCTGGCGCGACACATTGACCTGCATTGCCTCCCTGAAAAAGCTGAGCTACTCAAATGTTGAATTAATTGTGGTCGACAACGGCTCCTCAGACGGTTCGCAAAGGCAAATGGAGGCGCTTGTTCCGGGCCTTAAAGTGCTTCAAACAGGTTCCAATTTGGGTTTCGGTGGTGGTTGCAATGCCGGCATCCGTCAAGCACTTGAGCAGGGCGCTGACTATGTTTGGTTGATCAACAGCGATGCAACAGTGGGCGCAGATGCGCTCACTGAGATGGTCCAAGTGGCGGACGGACAAGCATTGTTAGGTGCGGTAGGGTCGGTTGTGTACGAAGTTGATAAGCCAGATCGCATTCAGTTATGGGGTGGTGGCCAGGTGAATCTATGGACCGGAGTTTCTCGCCATCAAATGTCTCCTGGACAACTTGACTTTGTCTCAGGTGCGTCCATTTTGTTGCGTCGTGAAGCCTTGGAACAAGTCGGTTTGTTTGACGATCGAATTTTTTTCATGTATTGGGAAGATTCTGATTTGGGGTTCAGATTGCGGCAAGCGGGTTGGCGGCTGGGCGTTGCTGAAAAGTCAAGGGTTTGGCACAAGCTTTCGGCCAGTCTTGGCAAGGGAAGTCGCCAACTGGATGCCTATTTCACCCGGTCAGGGGTTCGTTTTTTAAGGCGCTATTCGCCAGTACCCAGGTTATCCATCCTCATGATGGTGGGGCGCATGGTTGTCAAACGTCTGTTGTTGGCCGAGTTTGGTCGTGCCCGGTCAGTGCTCAGTGGGTATTTCAGTGCATGAACAATTTGGCGGCTGTCTCGGTGGTGGTTCCCTGTTATCGGTGTGCCCGCACCATCGAGCGCGCGATTGCCTCAGTGGTGGCGCAAACCTTGCGACCTGCCGAGGTGGTTCTGGTCGATGATGCCAGTGGGGATGACACGCGAGAAGTGTTGAATAGGCTGAGTCATCAATTTGAACCGGGCTGGATCAAATTGGTTTTCTTGGACCAAAACGTTGGCGCTGGCAGCGCACGCAATGCAGGGTGGGCGGTAGCCAGTCAGCCGTATGTCGCATTTTTGGATGCTGATGATGCCTGGCATTTTCGCAAGATCGAGATTCAATACGGTTACATGCTTGCCCTGCCGGACGTCGTTTTATGTGGGCATGGGTTTCGCTTGCTCAAGCAAGGGGTGCTGCCTTATTGGGATGTGGGCTTGGGTCACGCACGGGAAATCACTAAATGGGCGATGTTGGTGTCCAATCAGTTTGTGACACCCTCGGTGATGATCAGGCGGGATGTTGGCCATCGTTTTAATGAACGACAACGTTACATGGAAGACCACATGCTTTGGTTGCGCGTGGTGTGTGCGGGTGACCGCGTGGTCAAATTGCCGGCTGCTTTGGCTGCGATTTATAAAGACCCATTTGGTGTCACGGGTTTGAGTTCACGCGTGTGGTTAATGGAGCGAAGCGACTTGGGCAATTACCGTCGGTTGTATCGAAGTGGTCACATCAATAGCGCGCAATTTGGCATATTGGTCACGTATTCTTTGCTTAAATACGTTCGTCGCCTGTTGATCTATGTAGGCTATCTCCGATGGAAAAAGTAGCAAGTCCCGTGCAACAGCTTTTGTCAATCTCGGTCGTCAGTCATCGGCAAATGGCTCTGATTACTGGATTGATGGAAGATATACATGAAAATTGTTCAAATTTGAATGTTGAGTTAATCTTGACACTCAATCTCGACGAAGAACCGGTCTTGCGGGAACAAGATTATTTCTTTCCAATCACGGTGATCAAAAACAATGCACCAAAAGGCTTTGGTGCGAACCACAACCAGGCGTTCAGGAAGGCTCGTGGGCAGTTTTTTTGTGTGATTAATCCTGACATCCGGTTTGGTTCAGACCCCTTTTTTGCTTTATTGACCCAGTTGCGTGATCCTTCCATAGGCGTCATTGCGCCCTTGGTGCTGGGTATTACTGGACAACTTGAAGACAGTGTGCGACGTTTTCCAACACCAGCCATCATTCTTTCCAAAATATTGGGACGTGTAAGCGAAAGTGATTATTCCATGGTCACTTGCGATACTGAGCCAGATTGGGTGGGCGGCATGTTCATGTTGTTTCCTCGTCAAGTGTTTGAGAAGTTGCAGGGTTTTGACGAGCGCTATTTTCTGTATTACGAAGATGTCGATTTGTGTGGCCGACTGCACCTCGCTGGCTACAAGGTTGGCGTGTGCCCACAAGCGAAAGTAGTTCACCACGCCCAGCGCAGCAGCCACCGGAGTTTGAAGTATTTGCGCTGGCATCTGACCAGCATGCTGCGCTTTTTTCTCTCCCCGTTATATCGGCAACTTAAGAAGCAGAAGCAGCAATGACAATATTGGTGACCGGTGCCAGTGGGCTGGTGGGTTCGCGAGTATGCCAGTGTCTGGCTCGCGACGGCGTGCGCGTGCGGGGCGTCGTGCGATCCTCTGTTTTGGAAGGTGCATCATGTCAGCATGAGGTTGTCGGACCCATTGACCGCGCCACCGACTGGCATCATGCGTTGCTGAATGTGGAGTCAGTGGTTCATTGCGCAGCGCGAGTTCACGTCATGAAAGACGCCTCAACTGACCCAGTTGCCGCATTCCGCACAGTCAATGTCGATGGGACATTGAACTTGGCACGTCAAGCCGCCGCCGCAGGCGTTCGCCGTTTCGTGTTCATCAGCTCCGTGAAAGTCAATGGCGAAAGCACCCCACCCGGCATTGCATTCACTGAAACCGACAGCCCAACGCCGCAAGATGCTTATGGCCAAAGCAAACTTGAGGCCGAACAGGGGCTGCGCCAGATCGCGACAGACACCGGCATGGAGGTGGTCATCATCCGTCCACCGCTGGTGTATGGCCCGGGTGTCAAGGCAAATTTTGCAGCCCTGATGCATGCAGTCCAACGTGGCTGGCCCATGCCATTGGGTGCAGTGCATAACCAGCGCAGCCTGGTGGCGCTTGACAATCTGGTCGATTTCATCGTCACCTGCCTGACACACCCCAAAGCCGCCAACCAGACTTTTCTGGTCAGTGACGGGCAAGATCAGTCGACTGCCGAACTGGTGCGAGGCCTGGCGCAAGCCGCTGGGGTGGCTGCCCGCTTGATTCCAGTGCCGGTATGGGCTTTGCTAGCGGGCGCCACCTTGTTTGGCAAAGGAGACGCGATGCAGCGCCTTTGTGGCAATTTGCAAGTGGATATTGCAAAGTCGCGTACCTTGCTGGGCTGGGCGCCGCCGATTTCTGTCGCACAGGGATTACATCGGGTTGTGATTGGAAATGGCGCGCCGGTATTGGTGCCAAATATTGACGAGATCATGCGCAGTGACGAGCACCCACGCCAATGATATTCCTATGAAAAGATTATTTGACCTGCTTTTGGCGACCTTTGCCGCCCTTTTTTTAATTGTTCCGGTCGGCATTGTCGCGATATTGGTGCGGCTTACTTCCCCGGGTCCAGCCTTGTATTGGTCTGACCGCGTCGGGCGCCACAACAGGATTTTCAAAATGCCCAAGTTCCGCAGCATGCGTGTCGGCACGCCAGCGGTGGCCACGCATTTATTGGCGAATCCCAAGGCTCATTTGACGCCAATTGGGTCTTTTTTGCGTAAAAGCAGTCTTGATGAGTTGCCGCAACTGTGGAGCATTCTGGTGGGCGACATGAGTTTTGTCGGGCCACGCCCGGCCTTGTTCAATCAATATGATTTGATTGAATTGCGTACCAAAATCGGTGTGCATGAGTTAGTGCCAGGTTTGACAGGCTGGGCCCAAATCAATGGGAGAGATGAATTGCCAATTCACGAGAAGGTTGCACTGGATGTCGAATATCTGCATCGACAATCTTTTCTGTTTGACCTGAAAATTATCCTTCTCACCGCGTGGAAGGTCATTCATAGAGATAATGTGACCCATTAAAAGAGCTTCGATCACATGCCAACAGGGTTTTTATTTCTATATTTAAGGTCATCACATGAACAATTTAATCGATATTCAAAACCAGATCGCGATCCTGCAAAAACAGGCTGAAGAAATCAAGGCCCAAGAGTTCAGCAAGACTGTCGAAGACATCAAGGCCAAGATGGCCGCTTTTGGCATCACCGTGGCTGATCTGGAGCCTGGCAAAACCCGCCCTCGTAAAGCAGCCACAGCAAAGTCATCCAACCCGGCGCCTGCGAAATACCGTGGGCCCAACGGTGAAAGCTGGAGCGGTCGCGGTTTGATGCCGCGCTGGTTGGCTGCTTTGGTGGCGCAGGGGCAAAACAAGGAAACCTTCGCCATCTGAGGAGTCAAAAATGGCGTGGCTGTGTAAGTCCAGGCCTTTTCCTTTTTTTGGCATGGGCGCGCCCAACGGGCACCGCGCAGCAGCCAAAGCCAATTAAATGGCGGCCTTAAGTTCAGAGACTGCACCGGCAAATTTGCAACGCAACATGCGGCACAATTTGCTGGTGTTTTTATGTCCTCCAAACTGAACCCCGAGCCCACCATGACCGACGTATCCCACATTTCTCCGCGCGACAAAGCTGAAATCTTGGCGCAGGCGCTGCCTTACATCCGCAAATTCCATGGCAAGACCATGGTCATCAAATATGGCGGCAACGCCATGACCGACCCCGCCCTACAGGCCGATTTTGCTGAAGATGTGGTGCTGTTGAAGTTGGTCGGCATCAACCCGGTGGTGGTGCATGGCGGTGGCCCGCAAATTGAAACGGCTTTAAAGCGCCTGGGCAAAAAAGGCGAATTCATTCAAGGCATGCGCGTCACCGATGCCGAAACCATGGAGGTGGTCGAATGGGTGCTGGGTGGTGAAGTGCAGCAAGACATCGTGGGCTTGATCAACCAGGCGGGTGGCAAGGCAGTGGGCCTGACCGGGCGCGATGGCGGCCTGATCCGGGCGCAAAAACTCAAGATGCTCGACAATTTGGACCCGACCAAAGAGCACGATGTCGGACAGGTGGGCGACATTGTCAGCATTGACCCCAGCGTGGTCAAGGCGTTGCAAGACGATGCCTTCATTCCCGTGATCAGTCCGATCGGGTTTGGTGAAAACAACGAGAGTTACAACATCAATGCCGATGTGGTCGCGGCAAAACTCGCCACCGTGCTGAAAGCTGAAAAGTTGATGATGCTCACCAACATCAGCGGCGTGCTGGACAAGCAAGGCAAGCTCCTGACTGACCTGACCGCGCGCCAGATTGACGCGTTGTTTGCAGACGGCACCATCTCCGGCGGCATGCTGCCCAAAATTGCCGGTGCGCTGGACGCTGCCAAAAGCGGCGTCAACTCGGTGCACATCATTGACGGCCGTGTGCCGCATGCGCTGTTGCTTGAAATCTTGACCGACCAGGCCTTTGGCACCATGATCCGTTCCCACTAGGATTGTGGCAAAAGCTATATTAAATATAGCTACTTGTGCTTATTTAACATGGGCTAGAGGCTTATATCACCATGAGAATCTTGCTGGTTGAAGACGATGTGATGGTGGCTTGCGGTGTCAAGCTGGGCTTGGTGGATGCCGGTTATACGGTCGATTGGCTGGGCAGTGCCGAAAAGGCGCTGGAAGTCAGCCGCAGCGAGACCTTTGATCTGGCGGTGATTGACTTGGGCCTGCCCGGCATGGACGGCCTGGCCCTGACACAGCGTCTGCGCCATGAAGGCCACAGCATGCCGGTCCTGATCCTGACTGCCCGTGACGCGCTCGATGACCGGGTGCGCGGCCTCGACTTGGGCGCCGACGATTACATGATCAAGCCCTACGAGTTGCCTGAGTTGCTGGCACGGCTGCGCGCGCTGTTGCGCCGATCACAAGCGGCCACCTCGTCGGTGCTGTCTTTTGGCCCCTTGGAGATGGACACCGCCACGCGCCGTGCCTGTGCGCGACCCGGTGGTCAGTTGATTGACCTCGGTCAGCGTGAATGGACGGTGCTTGAGTATTTCTTGATGAACACCCCCAAACCCGTCAACAAGGACAAACTGCTGCAGGCCCTGACCGGCTGGGACAAGGAAATCACCCCGAACGCGGTCGAGGTCTACATCTCGCGCCTGCGCGGCAAGCTCGAACCCGTCGGTGTGGCGCTGCGCTCCATTCGCGGCTTTGGCTACCGGCTAGAACTGCTGCCAACGCGATCTGCTGAGGCCGCAGACCCGCCTGTGCCGGATTAAGCGGGCATGCAACTGGCTGCCATCTCTTCAGGCTTGCGTCGGCGCTTGCTGTTGCTGTTGCTGGTGCCCCTGACACTGTTGGCCGGCATCAACACCTGGTTTGACTACCGTTCGGCCGACAACGCGGCGTTGCGGCAAGACCGCCAATTGCTGCAGTTGGCGCCGTTGCTGGCAGACTCTGTGGTGGCACCTGGCAAAACTGCGGCCGACCCGCCGGTGTTATTACGTGCCCCCGCCATTGAGGACTTTTTGAAAGACGGTGAGCACGCCGCGTTTGGTGTGGCCGGTCTGGACGGCCAGTTGCTGCTTGGCGCAGACTGGCTCACAGGTTTGCCACCCACCACCAACGAACCCGAATTTGCCAGTGAGGAGCATAAAGGTGTGGTCTACCGCATCGTGTCGCAGCGCTTCAAGACGGCAGCTGGCGAACTGGTGGTGCGGCTGGCAGACGGCTCTGACCCACGCCAGCAGTGGTTCTCGCAAGTGCTGCAAAAAGTGCTGCTGCCCAACCTGATCATGATGGCGTTGGGTGTGCTGATGATTAATTGGGCCGTCGGGCGTGCGTTGGCGCCCCTGTTGTTGCTTAAAAATGCAGTTGAGCACCGCTCACCGCGTGACCTTAGCCCACTGGACGCCGATGCCTCCCCGGAAGAAGTGCGACCACTGGTGCAGTCACTCAACCGCTTGCTGGCGCTGGTGCATGCCCAGGCGCAAAGCCAGGCCCGGTTTGTCGCCGATGCCGCGCACCAGTTGCGCACCCCGCTAGCCGCCCTGCAGTCGCAAATCGAAGCATTGGCGCAAAGCACCCAGCGTGTGGATGAAGTCTGTGGAGTGTGCCCTGATTTTATAAGAAATGAAGCTACATCCCTTTTAAATAAAGCGCAGTGCGCTATAAAATTTGATAATTTTCAGGTGCAACGCCTGCGTGATGCGGCACGGCGCACCACCCAGCTTGCGAACCAGTTGCTGGCGCTCTCAAGGGTCGATGCACGCAACCCGGCAGCGCAGACGCCAGAGCATGTTGACCTGAAAGCCCTGTGTGAAAGTGTGCTGGAAGACCAGCTTGATGTGGCAGCCGCTAAAAATATTGACCTGGGTCTGGACACTCATCCGGTGCGTGTGTGGGGTCATTTGTGGTTGCTGCGCGAGTTGCTCAGCAACTTGCTGGACAACGCCCTCAAATACACGCCGTCCGGTGGCACTGTCACGCTGCGCTGCGGCCACAGCGGGGTTGAGCGTGCGCCCATGCTGGAGGTGGAAGACGATGGCCCCGGCATTGCTCCCGAACACCGCCCGTGTGTGCTGGACCGTTTTTTCCGTGTGCCGGGCACAGCCACCGATGGCAATGGCCTGGGGTTGGCCATTGCCGATGAAATCGCCCGCGTCCACAGCGGGCAGTTGCAGGTGGGTGAGGGTGCCGCAGGGCGTGGCGCACGCTTCACACTGGTACTGCTGTGCGAGAATGAAATTGACCCCCATGCGACCTGATACCACGCCACGCCATGCCTGATTCATCACCCCCAAGCCAGGCAGCGACACTGACGCGCAAGCGTCCCCAACCCGGCGAGCGGCGTGCTCAGATCTTGCAGACGCTGGCCACGCTGCTGGAGCAGCCAGGCGGTGAGCGCATCACCACCGCTGCACTGGCGGCCAGTTTGCAGGTGAGTGAGGCCGCGCTGTACCGCCACTATGCCAGCAAGGCGCAAATGTTCGAGGGGCTGATTGACTTCATCGAACAGTCGGTGTTTGCGCTGATCAACCAGATTCAGACGCACCCCCTGGACAGCGGGCCACGGCAGGCGGGGCAAATCGTCACCATGCTGATCCGGTTCGCCGAGAAAAACCCCGGACTGGCACGGGTCATGGTGGGTGATGCCTTGCTGCTGGAGCATGAGCGCCTGCAGCAGCGCATGAACCTGTTTTTCGACAAGATAGAAGCGGCCCTTAAACAGTGCCTGCGTGGGGAGGCGGGCGCCCCGAGCAGCGCCCCACCGTCGGCACAGGCGCGTGCTGCCGTACTGGTGGCGTTTGCCCGGGGGCGCCTGCAGCGTTATGCGCGCTCCGGTTTCAAACGTCTGCCAAGCGAGCAACTTGACAGTTGCCTGGCCCTGATCCTTTGATGCCATCTCCATCTCGATCCGACAGGTTGCTGACACGCCTTCCTTGTTGGACGCTTGCGCGGCGTGCGGCTTCGCACCTCATCTCCGATTGAGCTAGAAAAGCAAGAGTCAGGTCATTTTGAGCTAGGGGTTAACCCGCAAAACCCTTAGAAAGGCGACTCTAGTCACCCCATCGGCACCGCTCTGGCTCTGGAAATACTGCAAAATAGAACGATCGTTCTTTTATGTACCATGACCACACCTAAATCCATTGTCAAGGCAAGTGCCGGTCGCTCCATTGGTGAGCGCGCGCTGCAAAAAGGCCAGCAGACCAAGCAGCTCATTGTCGATGCCGCCCTTGGGCTGGCTGAACAAATTGGCCTGGAAGGCCTGAGCATTGGCGCACTTGCAGAGATCACCCGCATGAGCAAGTCGGGCGTGTTTGCCCACTTTGGATCGCGTGAAGAGCTGCAGATATCCGTCATTCGAGAGTACTACCAGCGCTTTTCCGCCGAGGTGTTTTTCCCGGCCGTGGACGCCCCACGCGGCCTGCCCCGGGTGCGTGCCCTGTTTGCCAACTGGATGAAACGCGTCGCCATCGAAATTCAGTCCGGCTGCCTTTTCATCAGCGGCGCGGTTGAATTTGATGACCGGCCCGGCCCGGTTCGCGATGCCCTGGCCAGTTCCGTCAAGACCTGGCTGGCGGCCATGAACCGCGCCGTGGTGCAGGCCCGCGAAGAGGGCCATCTGGTGCCCGATACCAATGCAGAACAAATGGCGTTTGAGATTCACGGCCTGATCCTGGCGCTGCACTACGAAGCCCGCTTTCTGAAAAGCCCCGGTGCCATTGCGCGTGCCAACACCGGGTTTGAGAACATTTTGCTGCGTTACGGCAAATCTGCCCCGCGCCCCGGCGTCAAACCTGCCTGATTCGATTTATTTTCAAGGACTACACCATGGCCATCTACACCCCGCCGCTGCGCGACATGCAGTTTGTGATGCACGAGTTGCTCAATGTCACCGCTGATTTGCAGGCCATGCCGGTGCATGCCGAAATGGACGCCGACACCATCAATGCCGTGCTGGAAGAGGGCGGCAAGTTTGCTTCTGAGGTGCTGCTGCCGCTGAACATTTCTGGTGACGACGAGGGCTGCCATCTTGACATTGCCACCCATGCAGTGACCACACCCGCAGGTTACAAGGAAGCCTACACACAGTACATCAACGCTGGCTGGGCGGCGCTGGCCTGTGACCCCGAGTTTGGTGGCCAAGGCCTGCCGCTGGTGGTGAACCAGTGTTTTTACGAGATGATGAACTCCGCCAACCAGGCTTGGGCCATGTACCCCGGCCTGACCCACGGCGCCTACGCGGCCCTGTACACCCACGGCACCCCTGAGCAAAAGGCCACCTACCTGCACAAGATGACCAGCGGCGAGTGGACCGGCACCATGTGCTTGACCGAACCCCATTGCGGCACCGATCTGGGCCTGATGCGCAGCAAGGCCGAGCCACAGGCGGATGGCACTTATCGGATCACCGGCACCAAAATATTCATCAGCGCGGGTGAACAGGACCTGACTGACAACATCATCCACCTGGTGTTGGCCCGTCTGCCTGATGCGCCCCCCGGCATCAAGGGCGTGAGCCTGTTCATTGTGCCCAAATACCAGGTGAACACCGATGGTTCCCTGGGTGCGCGCAACAGCATTTTTGCGTCCCGGCTGGAGCACAAGATGGGCATCAAGTCCAGCGCCACCGCGCAGATCGAGTTGGAGGGCGCGGTGGGCACCCTGGTGGGCCAGCCCAACAAAGGCATGCAAGGCATGTTTGTGATGATGAACGCGGCGCGCCTGGGGGTTGGCAACCAGTCGCTGGGCCTGACCGAAGTGGCGTTCCAGAATGCGCTGGCTTATGCCAAAGACCGCACCCAGATGCGTTCACTCTCTGGCCCCAAGGCGCTTGACAAACCCGCCGACCCGATCATCGTGCACCCGGATGTGCGCAAGATGCTGCTCACCGCCAAGGCCTACGCCGAAGGCGGCCGCGCCCTGATGTGTTTCAGCTCAATGCTGCTGGAAAAAGAACACAACCACCCCGATGAAGCGGTGCGCAAGGAGTCCGGTGAACTGCTGGCCATGCTCACGCCCATCGTCAAGGCGTTCATCACCGACAACGGCCACATTTCCACCAACGCCTGCATGCAGGTGTTTGGCGGCCATGGTTTCATCAAGGACAACGGCATGGAGCAGTTTGTGCGTGACAACCGCATCAACATGATTTACGAGGGCACCAACACCATTCAGTCCCTGGACCTTCTTGGCCGCAAGGTGTTGTCCAACAACGGTGCCACCTTGAAGAAATTTGGCAAGCTGATGGGCGAGCTGGTGGCTGAAGAGGGTGTCAATGAAAAAATGGCCGAGTTCATCACCCCGATGGCGGTTCTGTGTGACCAGATGACCAAGTTCACCACCGAGCTGGGCTTCAAGGGTTTCCAGAACCCCGACGAGGTGGGTGCCGCCGCCGTGGATTACCTGCGTGTGGCCGGCCACATGGTGTTTGGCTACTTTTGGGCGCGTATGGCGCAAGTGTCGCTGCGCCAGATCGCTTCCGGCAACACTGACCCGTTCTATGTGGCCAAATTGCAAACTGCGCGTTTCTACTTTGCCAAGTTATTCCCGGAAACCGCCAGCGCCATGCGCACCGCACGCGCGGGCGCCAAGGTGTTGATGGACACCGATGCAGCGCTGGCCTGATCAATTACTTAAGGAAGAAAAATATGTCTCGATTCAACGTCAGAAAAGTAGCGGTGCTGGGTGCCGGTGTGATGGGTGCGCAAATTGCTGCGCACCTTGTCAATTGCAAAGTGCCCGTGATCCTGTTTGATTTGCCGGCCAACAAAGCCCCCACGCTCGCCGCTGCGCGTGCAACGCTGCCCCCCGAGGGGGCTGGTTCCACCTTGGGGCTGCCCGGCGGTGAACCTGGCCCCAAAAACGGCATCGTCACCCGCGCTGTGGAAGGGCTCAAAAAGCTCAAGCCCTCGCCGCTGGGCGTGGCTGAAGACGCGGCCCTGATCCAGCAAGCCAATTACGAAGAGCACCTAGATTTGCTGAAAGATTGCGACCTGGTGATCGAGGCCATTGCCGAGCGCATGGACTGGAAACTGGACCTGTACCAAAAGATTGCCCCGTTTATTGGCTCCGACACCATCGTGGCGTCTAACACGTCAGGGTTGTCCATCACCCAACTCAGCAGGGTGCTGCCCGAGGAAATCAAGCCGCGCTTTTGCGGCATTCACTTCTTCAACCCACCGCGCTACATGCTGCTGGTGGAGCTGATC
>Ga0136636_10000774_pt1 | contig 17441 bp, 13 predicted proteins | sample AntDrymUQ8522106_2_FD_104653 | JGI IMG/M metagenome (GOLD analysis project Ga0136636, IMG submission 104653) | Polar desert sand microbial communities from Dry Valleys, Antarctica - metaG UQ852 (21.06) | ecosystem: Environmental > Terrestrial > Soil > Desert | place: Antarctica: Dry Valley... | reverse complement strand
TGGTTATCAATGTCGAAATATTGGTGACGGTGATGATTTTCAATTTAAAATGCTCAAAAATCTAGAATTAAGTCATAAGAATCATCTAATTCTTATTGATTACTGCAAAGAGAAGCAAATCAAATTCTTTTCAACAGCATTTGATGTAGATGGAGTTCATTATTTAGATTCTCTTGGCCTAGATATTTTTAAAATTCCGAGTGGAGAAATAACTAATTATCCCTATTTAAAAGCGATTGCCGAAAAAAACAAGCCAATAATTCTTTCAACTGGAATGGCTACTTTAAGCGAAATAGAAGATGCTTTAACTATATTGGTAAAATATGGTGCTTTAATTGAAAGTATTACAATCTTACATTGTAATACAGAATATCCTACTCCAATGAAGGATGTAAATCTCAAAGCGATGCTCACCATTGGCAATGCTTTTGGAGTAAAGATTGGATATTCAGACCATACTTTAGGTATTGAAGTTGCAACGGCAGCAGTAGCGTTAGGAGCAACTATTATCGAGAAACATTTTACGCTTGACCGAAATATGCCAGGACCAGATCATAAAGCTTCATTGGAGCCAGGTGAATTAAAAGCTATGGTAGACTCCATAAGAAATATAGAAAAAGCTATTGGTGGTACTGGAAGGAAAGAACCAAGTGAAAGTGAAAGTAAAAACATTATTATCGCCAGAAAAAGTATTCATCTCAAAAGAGATATTCTTGCTGGGAGCACTATTTCTGAAGATGATATAATAGCTCTACGACCGGGTGATGGAATATCATCAATAAGATGGAATGAAGTGATAGGACGGAAACTTCAAAAGAATGGAAGTGTAAACGACAAAATAAATTGGAGCGACTTAATATGAAAATAGGTATTTTAACAAGTTCAAGAGCTGATTATGGAATTTATTTACCTTTATTGAATAAAATTAAGACTGATACTTTTTTTGAAATGGAAATCATCGCTTTTGGAACTCATACGTTGAAATATAACGGCTATACATTAAATGAGATACAAAATGATCAATATCAAAAAATACATACAATTAGTACTTTAATATCAAATGACGACGAACAATCTATTGCTACGTCTTATGGTCTAACTACTTTAAAATTTGCAGATTTTTGGACAAATCATAAATATGACCTTGTTTTTTGTCTAGGCGATCGCTTTGAAATGAGCGCAGCAGTTCAAGCTGGAATACCATTTGGAGTCCAGTTTGCTCATATACATGGCGGTGAGACCACTTTGGGAGCCATAGATAATATTTATCGACATCAAATATCACTAGCATCAAAATTGCATTTTACTACTACAGATGATTACTCTACAAAAGTGCAGGAATTGCAGGGCTCAGACAAAAACATTTTTACTGTTGGTTCGCTAAGTCTTGACAATATCGCTAATTTCGAGCCTATTGAAAAAGACGTATTCTACGAAATGTTCTCTATTCCAAATGAAGATTTCGCTCTAGTTACTTTTCATCCAGAAACTGTAGCTACAAAAAAAAATGCAGAGTATGCAGCAGAAATGAAGGAAGCTTTGGCTGAAATTTTAAAAGATTTAAATCTTATAATAACGATGCCCAATGCAGATACTTTAGGCAGTATTTTTCGCCAGAAAATTGAGGACTTAAAAGCAGAGAATTCTGGAAAAGTGATATTAATTGAAAATTTTGGAAAAAAAAATTACTTTTCTGCAATGTGCTATGCTAAGGTTTTGGTTGGCAACACTTCTAGTGGAATTATAGAGGCAGCCTCTTTCGGTAAGTATGTTGTAAATGTGGGAGACAGGCAAAAAGGGAGGGCACAAAGTGCAAATACTATCGATTCAAACTTTAATGCAACAAACATCATTAATAATATCAAATTGCAAATTAAAGAAAATAGTTTTAAAGGTGAGAATATTTATTTAAGAGAAGGAGCAGCAGATAGTATTATTAAATATATGAAAGAATATGAGAAATTTTAGAGAACATCTGATTTTTTCGGGAAGTACTATAAAAGAAGCATTAGTAAAACTCGATATTCTTGCAAAGGATGCTATCTTGTTTGTAATTGACAAGGAGGACAAATTAGTTGGATCTCTTACCGATGGAGATGTTAGAAGAGCACTAATAAAAGGTATAACCATCGATAAAGTTGTAAACGATATTATTCAAACCCTCCCAAAGTTCATCAAAAAAGGTGATCGGGATATCCAGAAGATTATCAAGTATCGTGAAGGTAATTTCAGAATACTTCCAGTTATAGACACCGAAGACAAAGTGGTGAATGTAATTAACTTCAGAGAAATAAAATCTTATCTACCCGTTGATGTGGTAATTATGGCAGGAGGCAGAGGACAACGTTTGCAGCCACTTACAGACACTACGCCCAAGCCTCTTCTAAAAGTGGGTGATAAAGCAATTATGGAATACAACGTAGACCGATTGGCTTTATACGGTATTGATGATTTTTGGGTTTCTGTTAAATATCTTGGCGAACAAATCGAAAGTTACTTTGGCGACGGAACGGAAAGAAATATTACCATCAATTATGTGTGGGAAGATGTGGCTTTAGGAACAATTGGCGCGGTATCTAAAATAGATAATTTTATACACGATTATATATTAATAATTAATTCGGATTTACTTACCAATATTGATTATGAACATCTTTTTCTGGACTTTATAAACAAAGAGGCAGATTTTGCCATTGTTTCAATTCCTTACCAAGTAAATATTCCTTACGCGGTTTTAGAAACTGAAGCAGGTCAAATTAAAAGTTTTAAAGAAAAGCCCACTTATACCTATTATTCTAACGGAGGTATCTATATAATGAAAAAGTCTGTTTTACAGCACCTTCCCAAGGATACTTTTTTTAACGCAACTGATTTTATTGACAAATTAATTACCGAAAATTTAAAAGTGGTATCTTATCCATTAGTGGGTTATTGGTTGGATATCGGCAAACATGAAGATTTTAAAAAAGCACAAGAAGATATTAAATTTATACAGTTTTAATTAATGAAACCATTAGTCATTATACCTGCCCGAGGAGGTTCTAAAGGAGTCCCTCGAAAAAATATTAAACTGCTTAATAATAAACCCTTAATCGGATACACCATAGAAGCTGCGTTAAACATTTTTTCTGGTGCAGTAGTATGCGTTTCAACAGATGATGTAGAAATCAAAACTGTAGTTGAAAACTTCGGATTAACAGTTCCTTTTCTTAGACCTCAAGAATTAGTATCTGATACTGCGGGTATGCAGGAAGTTTTAATACATGCATTAGAGTATTACTCCAGAAACGGGTACGAGGCAGATACCATTATTTTGCTTCAACCAACATCCCCCTTCAGAACAGCCGAGCACATTAAGCAAGCAATTAAACTGTTTGAACAAGCGAAGGATTGTGAAATAGTAGTTTCGGTAAAAGAAGCAAGTGCCAATCCTTACTATTTGCATTTTGAGGAATCAATGGAAGGGTATTTAAGAAAACTTTTAAAAAATAGCTTTGTAAGAAGGCAAGATTGTCCCAAAGTATATGAATTGAATGGAGCTATTTACATTATCAGAGCAGAGGTTTTGAAAGAAAAGAAAATGAATGAATTTACTAGAATAGTAAAATATGAAATGAACCAAATAGCTTCGCATGATATAGACACTATATTAGACTGGCAGTTTGCGGAATTTTTAGTAAAACAACAAGAAAATTAAAATAGTAATTTAGTCAATTATTGGGACGTAACAATTAGAAAGCCGCCATTTGCAAGGACTCCTTAAAATAGATTATAATCAAATTTTTTTTTGAGTTCAGTCCATCATCAGAATCATTGTAGGTTAGCAAAACAAAGGCCTACTGAAATACCATACTCAACAGAAATTATCTACCAATAAACATGGGATAAATTACCTAATGAATTTGATTTGGTATTGTCGAATTGGGAGTTTTTGTTCGTGCGAACATTGATAAAAATCTACTTCCAAAGTATAAAGTAAAAAATCTTATATCAAGATTCACAATCGTATGATAGTATCAGCAACTTAATTGAAGAAATCAAAACATAAACGTGGGTCAATTATCCTAAAAGACTAGCACCGTATTATATTGATATTATAAATGAATGGCAAACACAGGATAGACAGTTGTGTTTAATGCAGTAGAAAGTCTTTGGGGTCTGTCTTGCAACGCTTAGCACCAAAAAAAATTATTAGAATGGAATGTGTTGATAATAAAATTTATGAAAGTAAAAGAGCCAATACCATTGTATATACAGGAAATATAAAAGGACTAATTAATTCCAAAAGTGTTTATATTATAAGTTCTTTAGTCGGTGAAATTGGAGATACCTCAATTAGTATCTCAATAAATACAAATTGGTGCATAGTACCAAAAGGAAAAGTAGAAAGCATTATGCATTTGACCGCTTCTGAAAGTTTTTAGATAATTGCAACTTATTTTAAAACTGAATTTCAAAGTGCTATAACTACCGAAATTATACAAAGTATATTTTACAATCAAACGGTTGTTTTTCCTACTTATGAAGAAGCTTGTGCTTCTTACATACCTATTATAAAAGCTGCTATAGACACGTATAATGAATAGACGTCCAAAACTTCAAAAATTTCTTCCATAACTTGATGAAAAAAATTATACTGACAGGCACTGCCTTATAGTTGCAGATTATTGCGAAGTATTAGCAACACGAAACATACCTTTTAAAGTTTTAGGTAGAGGAGAAAATTCTGTATTTCTTTTCTTTTGAGAAGACTGGAATTCAGCCTTTAACTGGAGGAATTAAATATTACTATACTGCTAATAAGTTGACCTATAATTCGTATATGATTATTGCGACCGTAACAAAACGCTTAATGAATGTTTTTAAAAAGTGATATTCAATTGAAAGACGCTAACGTTCTGGAACCACACTCTTTTGATAACTAATTAGATAAAGACTTTAAAGCAGGACTTTACAAACAAGTTGAAACTTTTTGGAATGCTGATTTAAAGGAGTTGTAGTCATTAAATGTGACAAGAGCATTAGGAGCTTTTAATGTGGGAGTACGATTTTTGTTGAACTGCAATTGGATAAAAAGCTTAAAATATATTTTTTATATCAATGAAGTGGATTTTAAAAGTAATATGTTGAAATTACAGCAAACTTTTAATTGTCCTATTGTAGCAGTCGGTATCTTACCAGCGAGCACAGAATATGAAAACATTTTACGAGCTGTAGCTAAAAAAAATAAAATGGTACAATGCTATACTTGAAGAAAATTTTGAACATTTTTTGAATTCAGACGAAATTTTAGCTTTTAGTGGAATAATGACGGATTATCAGCATCTGAACAAAAGTGGTTACCACTATTTGTTTAAAAAAGTAGATGAGTTCATTCAAAATAAAGAAACTGTAAATGTCTAAAAGTGTCAAGAAAGCAAGTTCTGCCAAATCAGGCATGTTTTGGTCTTTTTTAATTCAAGGTGGTACACAAATCATAAATTTCGTAGTTACTATAATATTAGCAAGATTGTTATTACCAGAACAATTTGGATTAATAGGTATGATTGCTATTTTCATAGCCATAAGTAAAGCGCTATTAGGTGTAGGGTTCGTATCTAGTTTAATCAGAACTAAAGAGGTTAATAATGTAGATTATTCAACAGTTTTTTTTGTAAATTTAATTAGTTCGGTTGTCTTATATGGAATTTTGTTTATTGCAGCTCCTTTCATTGCTTGGTTTTTTGGGCAAAATATTTTGGTTGAACTTATCCGTGTTCTAGGAATGATTCTGATTATAAATGCCTTTTCTTTAGTACAATCCGCTAAACTAAATAAAGCCCTTAAATTTAAAACTCAATTTAAATTAATAGTTCCGTCCTTGATTATTAGTGCAGTCGTATCAATCTGGATGGCTTATAATGGTTTCGGGGTTTGGAGTTTAATAGCAAAAGATTTGGTCTTTGCCTTATTAGCTACCATACAACTTTGGTGGTATGCGAAATGGGTGCCTAGTTTTATTTTTAATAAGGAAAAACTTTGGTATCATTTTAATTTCGGATATAAATTGACCTTAACCGCTATTATTAATACAACTTTTGATAATTTGTACAATATTATTATTGGCAAATATTTTTCTGCCACTCAATTGGGCTATTTTACAAGGGCAAGATCTTTAGAACAAATGCCTTCTGGTTTTTTTTATAATGCTTTCAATAGGGTTTTTTATCCATTGTTAGCACAAGTAAGTGAAAATGATGAACAATTAAAAAAGACATATACTAAGTTGATGCAAATAGTGGTTTTTGTGGTAACTCCCATTTTGGTATATCTCGGATTAGTAGCGATCCCTTTTTTTAGATGGTTATTAACTGAAAAATGGTTACCCGCTGTTCCCTTTTTTCAGCTTTTAGTCATTTCGGGTATTTTTTATCCAATTCAACAATACAATTTAAACATCTGTAATTTAAAAGGCAGAAGTGATATGGTGCTTAAATTATCTATGCTTCGTAATGGATTATTATCCATTGGAGCTTTCAGTGCTATTTGGTTCGGAATTTATGGGCTTTTGTATAGTTTGATTCTTGTGAATATCCTGATAACAGGTGTTAATGCATTTTTCTCAGGTAAATTAATTAACTATAATTTGAAGAATCAATTAAAAGATATTTTTCCTATTTTTATTTTTAATTTTTTAGTAGCAATACTTTTATACATTTTACAAAATAAAATCTTTTATAAATTGACCGATTTATTGAATTTAATTGTATTTGCTATCACCTTTTTTACAGTTTATATATTTGCTGCCATTATATTTAAAATGAAAGTGGCTTCTGATTTGTTGCTTTATTTGAAAAGGAAATAATATGAGTTCAAAAAAAAATGTTTTTCTAGTTTTGACGGAATATCAATTTTTACAAGCACTAAATATTTCTACTGGTGTTTATAAAGCATTTATTTATACTAATGTCATCTATTTGATACGAAACGGTAAAAGATTGAAGTCAATTGATTCAAATAAAAATTGGATAATGGATAACATACAAATCCGAATTTTAGACAACGAAAAACCGAAAACAATAGTGGATCGCATACTATGCGAAAAGCCAAATCATTTTTATTTTTTTCAAGCTAACTCACCTTTAAATGTTCAATTAGCCTATACCTTAGCCAAAAGAGGTGTGGAAATCTCTTTAGGCCCAGATGGATACAATGCTTATGCCATTTTCGACAAGAAACACCATTTTTTGTCGGTGATTAAAGACAGCTATTTTGGAAATCGTTATTTGTTAAAACATAAACTTTTTAATGGAAAAATTCATTGTTTTGATTTTTACAAATACGGCAATCATCGGTTCATAAATAATTTATGGATTACCCATCCTGAGCAGTTTGTACGTCAAGCAAAAAGTATAGTTAAAATCTTAAAGTTGCCTGATTTTAATGGAAAGTGCATCGAGTTTATCAAGAACTGTTTCAATTTTGTAAATGTTTTTCCAACCGAGGATGTCATTTACTTTTTTAACCAACCTCTATGGCCTTCAATTGCCGAAAAGGAATATGATTTTTTAGTAGAAGTTTTGACTTTATTTCCTGACAGGAAAGTAATTATAAAACTCCATCCGGTTACAGATTCAAAAATGAAAGCCAGATATATGGCTTTAGATAATACAGAAATTATAGAATCTGATGTTCCAGCAGAAGTTTTATTGTTGAGTTTGAAAAAATGCATAGTTTATACAAGTTGGTCTTCTGTATTGATAACCGAAAATCCGAGTTGTAATTATTATTTTAATTACCCAATTTACAAAAAGATGAATGATCCTATTTTAAGCCAAATTAATATTGTTACGCTTAATCACATTACCCTGATTCAATCACCCTTAGAAATGAAATTTCCTAATGAATAATCAAAGTAAAGCTTATGCAATTATTTTGTACTTGATCTGGCCAATTTCTGCCCTTTTTATAGGAATTAAGAACTTCGATACTCGATTTGGCAGGATGCTCTTTATTTCTTTATATGCTTTTTTAGGTTTTACTGCCATATCCGTGGGTGACTTACAAGGGTATGAAGATCAATATTATTTATATCAATCATCTACATTTACAGAAATATTTGCAAAGTTAATTACATTACAAGATGGTAAATTTTACAATAGTTTTTTTTCATTGACTTGTGGTCTGGTTTTCAAATCGCATCAATATTACTTTTTGATTTTATTTGTTATTTATGGATATTTTTATATTAGTACTATCCATTTATTAAAGGAAATTAGCTTAAACAAACTAAATTTATTTAAACTCATTTTCTTTACCGGAGTATTGCTATTTCTTTTAATACGTCCGATTCACAGTTTAGCGTTCTATTCTGGCGGGGTTTTTATTTTATTTAATATTGTAAATTATTATAGGTCTGGAAAAAAAAAGTATTTATTTTGGGTATTTATAGCACCTCTTTTTCACATAGGACTTACTATTTATGTAATCGTTCCAGTTTTTTTAATTGTATTTAAGAATAGAACCTGGTTTTATGTATTATTTGTATTAATTACATTTGTAATGTCGCAGAGTAATTTTGTTGGTTTTTTAGAAGGTTTGTCAACAACTAATACGGACACTATCATCGAATCTAAATTTAACATCTACGCTTCTGATGAAGGGAAGGCTCGTTTAGACAGAGGTTATGCTGAAAGAAAAGAAAACATAAATATTAAAGCAAAAAGTTTGGATTTTCTTCAAAATGCTACCTGCTACTTTTTTGTGCCTTTAGGTATTACGTTGCTTTTCTTAAAGCGCAAATATTTATTAGTTGATGAGAGTGCAATACGATTATTTCATATTGTTTTACTTTTTTGGGGTATCTCCAATTTAATGTTGAATATATCGCAAGGGGAACGCTTTTTAATTTTGTTCTCTTTTGTAGCAACCGCTCTTTTTTTCATTATTTATATAAAAACAGAATCTTTTTATGGTAAAACAATCTTTAGAAGTTTCCTTCATATTTTTGCACCATTTATGTTTTCGTATGGTTTGATGGCAGCTTACGCTTCAAATGCAATGGTTTCGTTTGAATTTTTAATTTCAAATTTTTTTATAGAATTTTTTGTTTAAATAGATATATTCCTTAGTTACTATTATTATTAATATTTTTGGTTCATTTACTTTTAAAGATTTATATGTTTTGTTAGCATAATTTTTAGATTAGAGTTGCACTAGAATGGTTTTTCAGAAAATATATATAGTCTTTGACAAGGAGTATTGAGCAACATAAAAAATTTATCTGGCTAGCATCTTATATTATTTTAAATAATAATTGTGTAACGAAATAAAATGTACACAAAATTGTTGCTTTTAATTGCTGTATATGAACTATTTATTGGAATGTGATTCTTTCTGTCCTATTAAATTATCCTTATGGCTGCGGTCACAGAATGAGCATAACACATATTATATTTTGTATAAAAAGAATAGTGTAAAAACTTTTAGACTGGTTGTAGCTGCATCTTCAAATGCTATTGGGATTACTTATGATGATCTATTCAATTTTACTTCAACACCACTACCTACTATAGATTTTGGTCTTTTTAAGAAGGATTATTTATGGGATGGAATGCCTTTTTTTCTCTTGGATCGGGATGGTTATTTTCCAAAATACGGGCAAGGTAATCATAATGCGATGGTTTATTATTTATCAAGGGTACCTCATATCGTAGGTTATTTACAATCTAAAGAAATTAAGAGTATTTATTTTCGGAATACTCCTCATCTGTCTATTGAATGGTTATTTGCAAAGTGTGCTAATTATTGTGGAATAGAGGTCATTGTAAGTCAACGTCATATATTGCCTTGGCGCTATTCATTAACTAAAGGTTTTGATCGTTTTAGAGAACTTATTGATTTTTCCATTGATACTGATGAGTTGGTGGCTGATACATTAGAAATAAAACATGTTGATGAGTTTATTCAACTTAACTCAAAAGATTATGAACATGCCTTACCAATCTACGAAAAAAAAAGAATGGGTAAAGGTAGTTTACAATTCCTTAATCCTATTAAGCAGTGGCGTGAATGGGTTTATAATCCTTATCATTATTATAAAAAGTATCAGGCATATAAGACCTATCTTTCTATAGCGAAAATTGGTGACTTGTCTAAGCGTTTTATAACGTTTTTTCTTCATTATCAGCCTGAAAGGACTACTCTACCAGAAGGATATGGTTTTCAAAATCAATTACTAGCGGTAATGGAATTGAGGGAGTCATTACCAGATGATGTCTTTATCTATGTCAAGGAACATCCTTCTATGTTTACTAATATATGGCACCCAAAAGTACGTAATGAAGGATTTTATCATTTGCTTTCAGAATTACCAAATGTTGTGCTTGTTGCATTGAAGCAGAATACATTTGATCTGATTGACAATGCTCTAGCTGTAGCTACCATTACCGGTACCGTCGGAGTTCAAGCTTATATTCGAAAAAAACCGGTTATTTTCTTTGGTTTATCAATGTTTAAGGCAAGGGGTGTACATGTGTACAGTGATTTTAAGAACTTAAAATTATTTGTTTCACAGTTATTGGATTATGATATTATAATAGAGAACGTTCGATTAAATCTTTATCAGACTTTGAAGGGTTCAATAACAGGTTTGCCTTCTGATAAATCAGATAATTTAGATTATTATTCTTATGTGAATTATGAAGAAGAAGCACATTTTAAACTATTATCCTTTTATTTTCAAGAAAAATTAATTGGATGCAATTAAAAGAATTTCAAAATATTTTAGGCTGGCATAGCAATAAAAAGATAATAGTTATAGAAAGTGATGACTGGGGTAGTGATCGGTTTGACCTTAAAAGTAAAAAGTATTACTCTGAAAAAGGTGTTGATATTACCTTAAATTGGATGAGTCGTTTTGATACTTTTGAGTCTAAAGATGATATGGAGGGGTTATTAGCTATTTTAAGGGGAGGCTTTACTGGTACTTTTCAACCAAGAATGACCTTGCTTTTTAATCCTGCAAATCCTGATTTTACAAAAATTATGCAGGGAGATTTTAAAACTTATTATTATCAGACATTCAAGGAGAAATTATTTTCCCAAGGTATTGATGGTAATGCACTTATGGAGTTTTATAATTGTGGAATCCATGAAGGTCTGTTAGAGATAGGATTTCATGGCAGAGAACACTTATATGTAAATAGATGGTTAAGAGACTTACGATCGGGGAATAGCATTGCCTGTGAAGGTTTCAAGCAGGGGGTATGGGGTTTTTCCAATGCCTATTTGAGCGGATATAATAGTGATTATAGAGCAAGTTTTGATTTAGATATTAGAAAAGATCTTGATTTTCAATCTTTATCTATTAAAGATGGCGTTGAAATTATAAGGAGAGAGTTTAATTTGGAAGTGAAATATTTCTTAGCACCGAATGGTCCGTTTTCTCTGTCTTTATTATCAACCTTAGAAGATTTAGAAATTAAATATATAGGGATTTCAAAACGATTTAAGGATGCTGAAACGAAAATAAATAAATTTTTTTGGTTAAACAACAGAGTAGGTAATTACATGAAAGCTATTACCCGAAATGCTATTTTTGAACCAAGCTCTCCGGCTAAACTTGATTGGGTTGGGAGCTGCCTGAATGATATTTCTCAATCTTTTAAATGGAAAAAGCCGGCTGTAGTTTCTACACATCGGGTTAATTATGTCAGTGGGTTAGAATCATCTAATAGCATTCATGGATTGTTAAAACTTCGGGAGCTTCTTAATCAAATACATAAAAATTGGCCGGATACAGTTTTTTTAACAAGCTCTCAGTTGGGAGATTTAATGAATAATAAAGTTAGTACGAACAAATTCCCTTAATAATTTAAGATGATAGTTTTAGCTTTATTTTATAGAAATAAACGCTCTGATACTATTATATAGTTGCTGAATTTTAAAGTTGGTTTTACATAAATTATATGCTGATAAATTGATAATTCAAGCAGATTACTTGGTGTTTTTAGCATTCAAAAAAATTTTATTTAAGCCAGGTTAATTGAGTAGAATTTTATTCACTCATTAAGTAAATGGTTTAATCAATATCATAAAGGTATTGAAAGTTATATTTAGGGTACTGTTCTAATGTCGGGCAAAGTGGCTTATGATTGTCTGTTGTGGTAAGGAAGTCCTTTAGATGAATGTCTATCCTGAGAATAAAAGGAATAATTTGGAAAAACGGATTATATTGCTTGAGATATTTCTTAAAGGAGCCTGATTATTTTTTATTTTATTTAATCAGTTAATTGTTATCATAAATAAGTGCAATTAATTATGTGTGGAATTACCGGGTTTATTGATTTTAAAAAAAATACGGAAAGGGGGGTACTGCTAAAGATGGTTACTTCTTTAAATCATAGAGGTCCGGACGACAGTGGAGTTGAAATATATGAAGTCCCAGAGGCTGTTATCGGATTTGGGCAAACAAGGTTAGCGATTATTGACCTGAGTAGTGGGGGTCATCAGCCTATGCATTACAAACATCTTTCCATCGTTTTTAATGGGGAAATTTATAATTACCTTGAAATTAAAGAGGAGTTAATTGCAAAAGGGCATGTATTTATTTCAGGTTCTGATACAGAAGTTATTTTACATTCTTACGATGCATGGGGATTGGATGCAGTTCACAAATTCATTGGAATGTTTGTTTTTGTGATTTATGATTCATTAGCAAAAAAAATAACTTTTACCCGGGATCGTGCTGGTATAAAGCCACTTTTTTATAGTATGGCTAATGGAATATTTTTATTTGGTTCAGAGCTTAAAGCACTTATGGCATATCCTTTATTTGATAAGACCATTCAGAAGGATATTCTTGTAGAATATTTCCACCATGGCTATATTGCAGCACCAAATACAATATTTAAAATAGCGAAAAAATTAGAAGCCGGTCATCACCTTGTGCTTGATCTGAACAATGCTCAGATAGATATTTCCCGGTATTGGTCATCTGCTGATTTTTACAGAATGCCTAAATTGAAGATTGACTACGAAACTGCCAAAACCGAATTACATGCGTTGTTAAAATCCGCGACAGCTTACCGGATGGTTGCTGATGTGCCCGTAGGAGTATTTTTGAGTGGAGGGTATGATAGTACTGCTGTTGCTGCCTTGTTGCAAAAGCAACAGACAAGCCAATTAAAGACTTTTACAATTGGGTTTGAAATAGGGAATAACGAAGCTCCTTATGCCAGAAAAGTTGCATCATTCTTAGGGACTGATCATACTGAATATTATTGTAGCATAAAAGACTGTCAGGATATTATCCCTCAGATTCCTTACTTTTTCGATGAACCTTTTGCCGATAATTCAGCCATTCCAACCATGCTTGTAAGTAAATTAGCAAGTGAACAGGTGACTGTTGTTTTATCGGCTGATGGAGGAGATGAAATGTTGTCAGGGTATCTTACCTACCCGTTACATTCAAAATATTTTTATAAGGTAAACAAGATTCCAGAGTTGCTCGGTAATATTACATCAGAAATAGGTAATCTGCTAAAACCATTACTTCCTATAATATCAACAGATGAAGTATATATTCACCAAATGAATAGTGTGGTGGAAGCTCTTGGTTTAAAAGGTTTGGAAAGAGCCGCTATTTTATTTCAGCGGATGAATGAACTTCCTGAAACTTTTATTCAGAATCTTCTAAAAAATGGGGCTATTGGTTATATTTCTCCTTATAAATTTTTGGTGAACGGATTTGAAAATGCTACAGAAGTATGCATGGCCATTGATTATCAAAATTATTTGCAAAACGATATATTAACAAAAGTTGATCGGGCAACAATGTCTGTTTCACTTGAGGGTCGTGAACCGTTACTCGATCATCGCTTGATTGAATTTGCAGCTAGATTACCACTATCCTATAAATGGGATGGACAGGTTCAGAAAAAAATACTGAGGGATATAGTTCACGAATATGTTCCCAAGGAAATGATGAATCAAGCTAAAAACGGTTTTTCCGTTCCTATTTATGATTGGTTAAGAGGCGATCTGTCTTATCTTATAGACCAATACTTATGTCCTGAGGCTCTTAACTGGTCGGGTCTTTTTAACGTGCCGTGGGTAAAAAATCAGGTTGTGGCATTTCGAAATTATAAATTACATTATCAACCTCTTCTATGGAAGTTACTTATGTTTCAAATGTGGTACGCTAAATGGATAAAAGTTTCATGATGCTGTTTTTATTGATACTCTTTTTATAAGCTAATGGCTTTGAAAGGGCTATAAAGCATTTAGCTAACTTTTTTGGTAGTGACCCGATCTTGAAGTTCATTTGTTTCTCTTTGGATCTTAACGAGATATTTTTTATAAAGTTTCAGAGGTTCTTCATGTACACAAACCTGACTTCATTTTTAATAATAAAAAGCGCTTTACACATACTCTTAAAACAATGATTTTTATTTGGCGGAATGTTTATTTTATTAATCCCGATTCCATTTTGAGTTTCGGTGAATATTGGCATAATTTAATTTTGCTATCACTTATTGTAACCTATTATCCCGTTTTTGGTTCAGATCGTTGTCAATCAGATAAAAGTCTTGGCATATTAACCAATTTCCCCCTTAGAAAACTTTATGTGTATATCGAAGGAGAAATTGCACAAACTGAGAAGGTACAAAAAATTAATCAGTGATTTTTTTTCTTAAAAAAGATATTTGTTATTGTAAACCCTGTTCGAAAGATAGTAGATAGGGAAGGTATTGTTAGGGATAATATGTTTCTTACTGTTGGTCGTTCAATTTTCTCTAAGCACCAAGATGAATTAATCAAACTATTTGTTCGTTTGAACACACCATATTAGAAACTCATCATAGTGGAAGGGGATGCTTTAAATCATTTAAACAATATTTGGCTTTAAAAACCTTGTAAATGAGCTCGAGGCTCAAGACAAAGTAATACTTGCAGGAATAAATCTGATACGAAAGCTTATTATTTTAAAAGTAAAATATTTGCCTTTATTTCAAACAGTTAGGGCTTTCCCAATGTTATAAGCGAAGCTCAATCTGCGGGATTACCTGCTATCGCGTTTGATTGTATAGCTGGTTCTTCTGAATTGTCAAATAATTAATATAATGGTTTTTTAATTGATTTAATTGATTTCGTAAGCTTTGAAGAAAAATTGGGAAAGCTTATGAATGGTGGTTTGTTAAAAGAAAAGATGGGGGGCACAGGCAAGGAAGGATATAAATGCTTTTTTTTGTAAATGAAATAGGAAATAAATTTTTTAGTATTTTGAAATTTGAAGTAGCTGTTCTTTTCGGAGGCCTTATCCTTTTGAAATTAAAAGAATCAATTTTTTTATAATTGTGAAGTAATTAATTTAATAAATATTATTAACTATATATGTTATTATCGCTAGATCGAAAATTTATATTTATCAGTAATCCTAAAACTGGATCTTCGGCTATTAATTTATTTTTAAGAAAGGTTGATCCGGGACTTATTCAGAATGGAATGCCTGAGGGTATTTATGAGCAGAAAATAATTACAGGTAAAGATGAGCATATTCGACCTAGGCACCTTAAAGTAAAAATGGGATCCTATTTTGATGAATTTCAAATATTTACATTCGTTAGAAGTCCCTACGAACGTACAGTTTCGGTTTATTTTTTTTATAAAAACGGGAAACCTATTAATCATAGAAATAATAAGCGTTTATTTTTTTCTCTTGCAAATATTTGCCTTGCCCGTCTCCTTCCTTTCAGCATATATTCATTAATTAAACCCATTCGACCTAATCGGGATTATGTATTGGACAATGAAAGTAATTTCATTGTAAATTTTATTGGCAGAACGAATTATTTTGATAGAGACCTATGCTTGATAATGAAAGAATTTGGTATTGTACTTGGTGCTGTCCCTTTGACAAAAATCAATGCATCTTCTCACGATTCTGAATATGATAAATATTATAGCAGTCCCGTACATAGGTATTTATTTAATCTTAAATTCAAAGATGAGATAAAGCTCTTTAATTTTTTAAAAGATAAGCCTGCTAATTTTGATTGGAAAGGAATTCGTTTTTCCTGATACATTTTAGGAAACTTGGAAAGATTCGGGTAAGTATTTTTTTTTGTTATAAGATCATATTTCATAAAATATGTAATTTTATAGAGTTTATAAGAATCATATTAAATGAGCAGCTAATATAGGAAAAGTGAATATTTCATTAATTCCCTGCAACTTATAATTTTTGGAAGCGTATTTAAAATATTAAGTGGATTTCGGTTTTTTAGGGATTTGGAGTTTTTGCAGTGTAAGATTTGTTTGAACTCTATAAAGTAGCTTTTTTTTAAAAGTAATAGATAAGGTTACTAAAAAAGTCTTTCTTTAATTTTATCATCAAGGATTTTGTTGTGCTGAATTGTTTAAGGCGGCTTGCTACAATACGGTAATTTATAGGAAAGTATTTGGATTAAGAGATAATTGATCTAATTATAGATTTATTTAAAAAAATTTTTTTTTACTTTTGCAAAAGTCACTTCAAAGCAATCCTTCAAAATTTAAACAAATTCATTTCAGAGAGAGCAACTGTAATTTATTTAGAACATGAAAAAAATTGCAATAATTGTTCCTTGTTAGGGTAAAGATTTGCTTTATCCTAATTTAAAGTGGCAAAAAGAATTTAGCAAAGCATGATACAAGTTTTATTTCCTTAACCGCCCAACCAATTCACACAAGTACACACATATTGTATTTACTTCCCGCTATTTCCAAAAGAAATACAAAAATTTTAATAGTTTTTAAATAGCTTGGATGAACTAATTAAAGCATTATAAGTGGTACGATTAATAGTGTGAAATTTACATTATTATGATCTTGCAGCTTTACCAGCTGCTCGTGAATTATCTTTATTACAATTGATTTAATAAAATTAGATTTGGTAGATGATTTGAAAAATAGTGCAATAGGACTTTTTTAAATTGATGTTGAAGGCCATGAATTACCCGTTCTAAATGGGGTATCTGAACTAATATCAAATAATGACCCTATTATTCTTTTTGAACAACATAAGAAGGACTTTAAGTCTGGTTCCTTGCCATTTAATAAATTTTTAGAAAGCAAAGGTTATGTATCTTTTATCACTGTATATGAGCCGGGCCGGGTAGTTACCTGGGTTCTTTCTATCGATTTATTAATTTTGGCAAATAATTATTTTTTGGAAGTAAATTGACAATCAGACGAGAAAATATATTTCCGGCTTCTCACTATAATTTTATTAAGGCCGTTCATAATAAGATCATTAACTGAATAGAAAGTAGTTTTAAATAGTTAATCGTCAAATTATGGATTTAATTTTGAAGAGTCATTTAGCCTTTAATTTTAAGGTTGATATTTTTTAATAATCGCATAATTTGATATAGTTTTTATTTGATGTAAATTCACGGAGGACCTTCAATAAGACTGCA
>Ga0136636_10000773_pt1 | contig 17443 bp, 19 predicted proteins | sample AntDrymUQ8522106_2_FD_104653 | JGI IMG/M metagenome (GOLD analysis project Ga0136636, IMG submission 104653) | Polar desert sand microbial communities from Dry Valleys, Antarctica - metaG UQ852 (21.06) | ecosystem: Environmental > Terrestrial > Soil > Desert | place: Antarctica: Dry Valley... | reverse complement strand
GCAGTCGAGTTGGTGCGCCCGCTTTTCATGGATCAGTGGCCTATGCACTGGTTGCGCAGCACCAGCGTTCTGGTGTGTTACGCGGTCGTGGGGTTTTGGGTGGCTTTGGCGCTCACGCGCAAGCGGTATCAAAGGTAATGCTTCGCTGCTGTTGGTTCAGCAGCACTACAAGTCCATTTTCCAGGTGGGTTCAAACTCGTCCGGGTCGGGTGCGTCGTGCTTGGCCATGTACCGGCCCAATGCTTCATGTGTCTGCCGACGCATTTGTGTGCGAAAGAAAGGTGTCCACCCGAGCACGTAGCCGCCCAGTCCAATGGCTTGGCGCGACCAGCGCCACAGGTCAAAGTCATCCACTTGGGATTCAATCAGCCCTTGCTGCGAGAACGAAAAACGCGAGGTGACGCGGTTGTGCACCAGCCGCCGCGTGCGGCTAAACCGGTACTTCGCTTCCCACTGTGCCTGCCCGCTGAGCGCGTTGGCTTGCACTTGGCTGAAAGTCAGTTGCCAGTCCTCACGAGCGTTGTCGCGCGCCGCATCGCACAGCATGTGCCACATGCCAGAGATTTGGCGCCTGCCGTTTAAGCGAAAGCCAGGGTCATCAAAGCAGGCGGAGGACGCATAACAAGCGGACATGGCACGGGCGTCCAACGCCGCAAACGCGGTGTAAAGCCGTTGAATCGTCGCCTCATTGGGGTGCATGTGAACCTCCTGGCCTTTATGTCATTTTCATATCAATCCGACATGTTGTTGCTTCGCTTTGCCGTGCGCAAGCACGGTCTGCGGCTTCGCGCCTAATGTCGTATCGATCTGAAAACGGACTGAGTTGTATAAAAAATTATCAACGTTAAGGTGCGCCAAGCCACCGACGCAGCGTTTTAGGGCGCCTATAACGTCCTTATTTGCCTCTAAGATGTCACGGTAGCACAACTTTTCAGGAGGATAATAAATTTCGTAAAGGCAATTGCGTTGACTTGTGTCAAACGCTGTTGTAAAGGCAGGAAATAGGATGACACTGGCAATTTAATACACAGCCCAAGAGGCACGGGAGGCATCGGTCTCTGGCTGACAAGTTTCTTAAACTGAAAGGAAGAGTGCAATGAGTGGAAATACCATGGGTTCTCAAGGGAAGACCAACAACCAACAGTTAATTAAATGGGTCAACGACATGGTTGCGTTGTGCAAGCCAGACCAGGTCGTTTGGTGCGACGGCTCTCAAGAAGAGTACGACCGCCTGTGCCAAGAGCTCGTCGAAGCTGGCACGTTCATTCGCCTCAATCCTGAAAAGCGTCCCAACTGTTTCCTAGCTCGCACCCACTTGTCCGACGTGGCCCGTGTTGAAGAGCGCACTTTTATCTGTGGCGCCACCAAAGAAGATGTTGGTCCTACCAACAACTGGGCAGACCCCGCAGCCATGCGCGCCACGCTGAACGACGTGTTCGCGGGGTGTATGACTGGTCGCACCCTGTATGTGATTCCGTTCAGCATGGGCCCGCTGGGTTCACCTATTGCCAAAATCGGTGTGCAAATTACCGACAGCGCGTATGTGGTGGCCAACATGCGCATCATGACCCGCATGGGCAGCCAAGTACTCGATGTGCTGGGTGATGGCCCGTTCATTCCCTGCATGCACTCGGTGGGCGCACCGCTTAAACCCGGTGACAAAGATGTGACCTGGCCTTGCGAGCCCGATATCTCCAAAAAATACATCGCGCATTTCCCCGATACCACCGAAATCTGGTCGTATGGTTCTGGCTATGGTGGCAACGCTTTGCTTGGCAAGAAATGCCTGGCACTGCGCATCGCCTCCACTATCGCGCGCAAAGAAGGCTGGCTGGCAGAGCACATGCTGATCGCTGGTCTTGAATCCCCCGCGGGTGAAAAAACCTACTTGGCAGCCGCCTTCCCCAGCGCCTGCGGCAAAACCAATCTGGCCATGCTGCGCCCACCTGCAGGCTTTGAAGGCTGGAAAGTCACCACCGTGGGGGACGACATCGCCTGGATCAAGAAGTCGCCCGACGGCAACCTGCGAGCTATCAACCCGGAAGCGGGCTTCTTTGGCGTGGCACCGGGCACCAACTACTCGTCCAACGCCAACGCCATGCTCACGATGATGAAGAACTCCATCTTCTCCAATGTAGCGCTGACCGACGATGGCGACGTGTGGTGGGAAGGCATGGATGGCGAGCCACCGGCACACTGCATCGACTGGCAAGGCAAAGACTGGACGCCCGACTGCGGCCGCGCTGCTGCGCACGCCAACTCTCGCTTCACCGCACCGGCTAGCCAATGTCCATCCATCGATCCTGATTGGGAAAATCCCAAGGGGGTTCCGGTTGCCGCCTTTATCTTTGGTGGGCGCGCCAGCAAAGACATGCCCTTGGTGTTCCAGTCCTTCAACTGGGCGCACGGTGTGTATTTGGCCGCCACCATGGGCTCCGAAGCCACCGCTGCTGCTATTGGCGTGGTTGCTACCCGCCGCGACCCGATGGCCATGCTGCCGTTCTGCGGCTACAACATGGCCGACTACTTCACCCACTGGCTCAACACCGGGCGCAAAGTGGCCAACCCACCACGCATCTTCCGCGTCAACTGGTTCCGCAAAAACGACGCTGGCAAGTTCATTTGGCCCGGTTTTGGCGAAAACATGCGCGTGCTGAAATGGATTGTGGACCGTGTGCACGGGCGTGGCATGGCGGTGGAAAGCCCTATTGGCTGGATGCCCCGGTTTGAGGACATCCATTGGGACGGGTTGGACTTCTCGCCCGAAGCCTTCTACGACCTGATGGCAGTGGGTCGCGATGCGGGCACCATGGAAGCGCACGCCCATGAGGAGCTGTTTGACCGCTTCATGGATCGGCTGCCCAAGGAGTTCACGTTTGAGCGCGAAATGCTGCGCTCACGCCTGTGGCGCTCGCCCGACCGTTGGGAACTGGCGCACGAGTAATTTCGTTTTCAGATCGATACGACATTAGGTGCGAAGCCGCAGACAGTGCAAACGCACGGCAAGGCGAAGCAACAACATGTCGGATTGATATAGAAATGCAAATGCAAATGGAATAAAGCGTGTCCACCTGACCCCAAGCGCGGCCAAACCATGGCGCAGTAGGGGTTCAGTGACAAAAGCGGGCTTGGTGCCCGCTTTCTTTTTTTTAGGCCGCTTGCGCTGGGGTGGCAAGGAGCAGCGTCAGGGCCAGGGCGCTCATGGTGAGGGCAATCACGCTGTCAAGGACGCGCCAAGCAAACGTGGTTTGAAACCAAGGTGCCAGGTAACGCGCACCAAAACCCAGTGCCGAGAACCACGCCAAGCTGGCTGCGCTGGCGCCTGCGCCAAACACCCAGCGTGCGGGCTCGCCATGCTGATTGGCGATGCTGCCCAACAGGACCACCGTGTCTAGATAAACGTGTGGGTTCAAAAAAGTGAACCCAAAACATGCTGCCAGCGCGCTGCTCAGCGGCACGGCGGCGCGCTGGGTGATCAGAAGTTGCTTGCCTTGCCACGCGCGCCGGGCCGCCAACACAGCGTAACTGGCCAGAAACAGCGCACCGCCGTAGCGCGTGACGTGCATCAAGGTCTCATTGCCCCGGATGAGCACGCCCGCGCCGCCAATGCCCGCCAAGATCAACACCGCGTCTGACAGGGCGCAGAACGCCACGACCGGCAGCACGTGCTCGCGCAAGATGCCTTGGCGCAGCACGTAGGCGTTTTGCGAGCCAATGGCAACAATCAGTGCCAGTCCAGTGATGACGCCTTGCCAGAATTCCATGTGAATGATAAAAATGGCCGATGGCCCGTGTGTAGACTGGATTTGTTGCTATTCAATACCGTGACGAACGTTCATTGCTGCTCTGGCTTGAACAGTTCAGCCAATCGGGTGAAGCCATGCTTCACCGCCGCTTGGCGGATGGCGGCTCGGTCGCCATCAAAGTGCATGCGTTCGCTGTAAACCTGCCCCCCCACTGCAAACCCGAACCACACCGTGCCTACCGGCTTGTGCGCACTGCCGCCGCTGGGCCCCGCCACGCCGGTGACTGCTATTGCCACCTGGGCGTGGGAATGCGCCAGCGCGCCTTTGGCCATGGCGCGCACCACCGGCTCACTCACGGCGCCATGTTCGTTGATGAGCAGTGCGGGCACGTCCAGCATCTGCGTTTTAGCGACGTTGGAGTACGTGACAAACCCGCGCTCGAACCAAGTGCTGGAGCCTGCCAAGTCAGTACAGGCCGCTGCCATCATGCCGCCGGTACAGCTCTCGGCCGTTGCCAACATCAGTGACTGTTTGATGAGTGAATAGGCCACAAGCTCAATTGAATCGTGCATGGTTTGCTCTCTATTTGGAAACATTTGGCTTCGGGGTCAAAACAGGTGACGCCACACGGCGATGACCAGCAAGGTGCAGAACGCGGCCACATAGTCGTCCAGCATGATGCCCAGACCCGCCTTGTTCCAGGCATGGCGGTCAGTCGCAGGGTCCACGCCGTGAAACAACTGGTCTGCCCAGCGCACCGGGCCGGGCTTGGCCGCATCAAAGTACCTGAACAAGGCAAAGGCGCACAGCTGAGCCAGCCATCCCGCCGGGCTGATGAGCCACAGCACCAGCCAGAAGGCAGCAATTTCGTCCCACACGATGCTGCCAGGGTCCAGCACGCGCATGTGTTTGGCCGTCAGGGCACAGACCCAGCAACCCAGCAGCGTGCTGGCTAGCAACAACCAGCCAAATTGCGCTTCGCTCAAACGAGGGTGGATGAATGCAAATGCGGCCCACGCCCACAACGTGCCCGCTGTGCCGGGCGCGATGGGGCTCAGGCCCGAGCCAAAACCCAGTGCCAAAACGTGGGCTGGGTGGGCCATCATGAAGCGCAAACTGGGTCGCGCGGGAGTCATGGCCAAAGGCGCCGCGGGGTCGAAGGGGCTAAAGGGCTGGGTCATGCCATGATTATCAGACGTGTAAGCGGTTTTGGGCGGTCTGGGTGGGCCGGCGGTGGACGAACAATGGGCGCCAAAGTGCGTCGTCGGGTGGTTATGATTTGGCATGCCCACGCTCAAAAGCTGCCCCTCTTGTCGCTCCCCCATGGAAGTCCATGAACTGCCCAGTGTGACAGGCCACAGCCTGGAACTTGACCTGTGTTTTGCGTGCCATGGCATGTGGTTTGACCCGAAGGAAAATCTCAAGCTCAGCCCTGGGGCGGTGATGCAACTGTTTGGCATGCTGCACGCGCACCGCAACGATGTGCGCCAACCGTTGGCCGTGCTCATGGCTTGCCCCCACTGCCGCCAAAGTTTGCAGCGCGGCTTTGATCAGGTGCGCAGCGGGCGCTACATCACCTACCGCTGTGCGAATGGGCACGGGCGTTTCAGCGCGTTTTCCAGTTTCATGATTGAAAAGGGATTTGTGCGCCAGTTGACTCGGCCAGAAATCGACGACATCGCCCGGCGTGTTGGTGTGATCAACTGCTCTGGCTGTGGCGCGCCGGTGGATTTGCGCAAAGACCACGCCTGCCCACACTGCCGCAGTGCGTTCTCGCTGCTGGACCCGACCGCCGTTGAGCGTGCCTTGCAGGGTTACGCCCGAGCCGACCAGCAAAACGAAGGTCTCAAAATCCCGCTACTGGCCGACGCGCTGATGATGGTGGAGCGCGACCGCCAAACCGCACTGCGCGACGCCAAACGCCGTGGCGACATCAGCCTACCCGGCGACACCTCTCCCCGGTTTGACCTGTGGGCGCTGGGCTTGGGGTTGGTGGGTGGGTTGTTGAGTTGAGCGGTGTGGGTCAATAGCAGTGTCGACTGGCCCCGGATCGTTCACGGATTCAGTTGGTTTAGACGCTGTTGGATGTCTTGTATTGCGGTGGCGTTGTAAGCGACGCAGTTTGAGAAAACGGGTGGCTTGGGGTTTGTATCGCTAAAGTCTGTCCAATAAATCTTGCCTCTGAATTCGACGAGAGAGCTGAAGTACGGTTGATTCTTGTAACCAATGACTCTAAATTTGCTCCAATGAATACCCGCCCACTCACCTTGTTCAAATGACAATAGTTTTGCGACAAGGCGTTTTCTCTCTTGATCCGTTATTTGCTGCAGAGATTTGTATGGCGAGTAACGATCAAGTTGGATAAGAAAATTGGCTTGGCTAAATCGGGTGCTCTCCACCAGCAGGCATTGGCTACCCTCAGAAAAAAAGGCAGTGTTTCGTTTTGCGTTGACTTGCGCAGCTGCTTGAAACAGGGTTTGGTTTTCTTCAATCGGTTTTCCTGCAAGGGGAACCATGGCGTAACGCACTTCCTTGGCCAGTTTGATGGAATCATTGGGCGCCGGGATGGCGATGGAAACCGTCATTTCGTCCAACTGCGTGAAGTGCTGGGCCGGGTCGTAGTGCGCCAGGGTCTCGCTGTTCAGCATGATGACGCCGGAAGGCGTGATATAGGCTTCGCCGTCTTCGTCAATGTTTTCTGGTTGATTGACAACGAGTTGGATGCGTTTATTGAACAAACCCATGCCAAGCGTGAACGGTTTGGGCTCGCTGATAGCGATTTTTTGCCCTTCAAACCCAATGTTGAATTTAAACCAAGCGACTTCCTTGGTGGTTTGCGCGGGTGCGTCTGCAGCACAAAGCCCGGTGCAAACCAAGCTGAGAACCAGCTGAAAAAAAGTCCGAGTCAGGTGAGGTTTCATGGCGTCAAGCTGTATGCCTATGGCGGGAATGTCATTCTGCCAGCGTGTCTGAAAAACAGCGCGTGTCACCCAAAGTGGTCAAACGACACAAACGTGTTTTCCACGGGCTGACCTTGCGCGTCCAACAAACGTAAGCCCGACGCAGCATCAATCTGGCCGATTCGGGTGACCGGGGTTTGGCTGGCTTGGGCGGCAGCGGCCACGGCGGCGCGTTGGTCGGGCGCGGCGGTGAACAGCAGCTCATAGTCGTCCCCACCGGCCAAGGCCAGCGTGCGGCGATAGCTTGCCAACGTTTGTGCGTCAAATTGCTCCCTGCTCCAGGTGAACAGGGGGTCTGTCGCTATCAACTGGGTTGCCTTGCCAACCTGAACCGTGGCGCCGACGCCGGACATTTTCAGAATGTGACCCAGGTCACCGAGCAGGCCGTCGCTGACATCAATGGCCGCGCTGGCCACCCCGCGCAACGCCACACCCAGCGCCACGCGCGGGGTCGGCATTTCCAGGCGTTGACGTGCAACGGCCAATATCTCCGCAGGCAGCGTGATCTTGCCAAGCAGCGCGTCCAAAGCCAATCGCGCATCGCCCAGCGTGCCGCTGACGTAAAGGTCGTCCCCGGCGCGTGCGCCTGAGCGCAGCAGTGCCAGTGAGCATCCTTGGGCCACTGGCACTTCGCCGAACACGGTGATGCAGATATTCAGTGGCCCTTGCGTGGTGTCGCCGCCAATCAGCTCGCAGTCAAACGCGTCGGCCAGCGCCAGCAAGCCTTGCGAAAACGGTGCAAGCCAGCTTTCGTTGGCGTGGGGCAAGGACAAGGCCAGCGTGAAAGCTACCGGGCGCGCGCCGCAGGCGGCCAGATCGCTCAGGTTGACCGCCAGTGACTTGTGTCCTAGGGCGTTTGGGTCTACGTCGGCGAAAAAATGCCGCCCCGATACCAGCATGTCGCTGGAAATGGCAAGTTGGTGGCCGGGCGTCGGGGTCAGCAGCGCGCAGTCGTCACCGATGCCTAAAGCGGCCCGACGCGCGGGGCGTTGGAAGTAGTGGGCGATCAGGTCAAACTCACCCATGTTCTTTGAACGTGTTGGGGGATGCCCGCGCATCACGATCGGGCCACAGGAAGCTGCGTAGGCGGCAACGCAGCCGCGTGCGAATGGCCCGGTTGATGCGGCCCCGGTCGACGCCGCTGACGCTATGGGCGCGCAATGCGAGTAGAAACGCACAGTAAAAACTCACGCCCACGTTGAGCAAGCCCGTGACGGCGACGCCCGCCACACACCACCAAAAAGCGGGTTGGCGAAAGACGTCGGTGCCTAAGCTGGCCGCTGCGGCGGTCAGTTGCCCGGTAGACAAGGTGACGTGGCGCACGTCCAGGCCCAATCCAAAGAAGGTGGCAAATGCTGGCACCAAGCCCAGCATCAGCCCAAGCGACACGTTGGACGTCAAGCCGGAGATGTTGTTGCGCATCAGGGTGGCCCAACGGTCCGCGCGAGCCACCCCCAAACGCGCGGTGATGCGCGGGTTATAACGCAGGGCCGAATCCAGTCGGTGCAGCACAAACCAGTTCTCGGTCCAGCCAGCGATGATGCTGGAGGCAAACAACAGCGTGCCGGTGAAGGCTGCGAACAGGACGCTGGGCCCCAGCAGGTTCAGGTCATGCAGCACGTGTTGCGCGGTGGCAGCGTCAATCATCGGGCGACCCAGCCCAAACCACATGGCGGTGCTGATGAGCAAGACGCACGGCGCCACCAAGGCCAGATTGCCGACCACCGCGGCCACCTGTGAGCGCACCAAGTGGGCCACTTCGTCGACAAAACCTTCCAAAGCGGCAGGGCTGTCAATGTCTTTGAGTTTGGCGGCCATGGCTGGGGCGGTCATGGCGGGCTGCTTGGTGGCCACCGTCCAGTGCAGCATGTGGATCAACACAAAACTCAGTGCGTAGTTCATTCCAGCGTAAAAGCCACTCCAAAACGCCGACAAGCCGACGGACAGGACCACAAACTTCAGCAGTGTGGTGACCGACAGCACCGCGCCGCCGCCCGCCGCTTGGCGCAACATGGCGTGGTACTCGGCGCGGGTGCGGGTGATGTAGTGTTCGCCGGTTTCAGAGCAACGCTGGGCTACTTTGGCTGCCAGCATGGATGAATTGGCTGTCACCAGGGCGCGCAAGCTAAGCCGCTCCTGACCCACCCTCACCAGATGGGCGATCATGTTGGCGGTGTGGCGTTGGCGTTGTTCGGATAGGAGGCAGTCCAGAAGGTCGCGCACGCGCTGCACGCGTTCGCGCAGTTGGCGCAGTTGAAACACCAGGTTGACGGAGATGCCGTGTTCATCTAGGTGGCTATACACAGACGCGGCCGCATGGCGGCACGCATCGAGCTGGCTCAGGTAGCGCTGCAGGGCCTGTTGGCGCTCGGGGCTGCGTTGCGTTGGGTTAGCATGCCAGACGTCGAACAGATGGTACAGGTCGTTGTCGAGCGCGTGAAAAGGCCCCGTTGCTTTGGCAGAGGTGTGCATGTGCTGGCGCAGTTCTGGGGAGAACCCGGTGGCGCGAATCTGACTGGTGCAAAAGGTGATGGCCTCAATCAGCGTGGCTTGCCATGGTGTCGTCGTGCCACTGGGGGCGCCATGCGCATCCGTCGTGTGCGACCCCAGCAGTGAGGTTAAACGTGCCAGCGCGGCGTCGTCCAGTGCAGCGATCCACTGCGCATCAAATGGGTCGTCCAGCACCAGGGTAAACAGGGCCGAGGCATCGGCCGTCTCCGGGGTGCCGGGGAAAAACTTGAGCCGCATGCGCTCGAACAGCTCGCTGGCGAATGCGCTGCGAGAGGCAAAGCCAAAGTCCGCCAGCAAGGCCGTTGCATCCACGGTGCTGGTCAGTGTTTACCACCAGCCGCGCAACTGCTCACGGGTTTGGGGGCGCTGCTGCAGCGTGTCTAGCAGCAAGGCCAGTCGCTTGTGGGTGGCGGAAATCGACTTGGCATCGCCACGCAGCCAGTCGATCAGGTGAATCAGCCACAGATGGCGTTGGACCAGACTGGCCTGGGGGTCCAGGGCGTCCAGAAGTTCGGGAAGGTCAAGGGTTTTTCGCATGAAAACTCGGGTTGGGGTGACAGGTTGCGGCACACCTTAACGTCAAAACAACTTTCATCTACCGAGGGCGGTCAGGGTCCATGAAAGCTAGTGCAGGGTGCGTGCGCTGCCGGGGCTCAACGCGTCGAGCACGAACATGGGCACGTCCACATCAAACTTTTCACCATCTTCAGCTACGCAGAAATAGCTGCCGTGCATGGTGCCGGTGGGGGTGCGCAGGTGCGTTCCGCTGGCGTATTCAAAGCTTTCACCTGGTTTCAGAAATGGCTGATAACCCACCACGCCCAAGCCTTTGACGCGCTCGGTGTGGCCGTTGGCGTCGTTGACGTTCCAAGTGCGTGAGATCAGTTGTGCCGCCACCTGGCCGGTGTTGCGGATGGTGATGGTGTATGAGAACACATACAAATCCTGATCCGGCGCGGACTGGTCTGGCAGGTAATTGGGTTTAACCTGGATATGAAATTGGTAAAGAGGGGGCGTGCTCATGGGGAGTGATGCTAATGGCGAATCAGGGGCGTGCGTTCCACGGACTGATAAGCCCTTGTGTGCTTGGGTTAAAACGATCGATACGGGGGCGGTTGACGGCCTATGGGGCAACCCGGCGACGCCCAACAGAGGGTGGGCCTAGGGAGCCTCATAGCCGACTATAGCCAATCCAAGGCGCTCCACTCTGCGACCTTGCCGGTGACTGCCGTCGCCATGCGCCACCTTTCATGGTGGCATCGGCTCGACCTTTTACACCTGCAGGGGATGTTCCGCCAAGTCCATTGGCGTTATTGAAACGAGGTTTTGACGCAGCCGTTTGGGCCATTTGCCTACAAGCGGTACAGCGGGTTTGTGCATCATCTCAATGGTGGCGTTTGCCAGGCCGTACCCCTTGCGCGAACTGCACAAATTTACTGGTGAGCGGATTTTGTTTGCCTGAGCTGGCGTGTCAACCGCGTCGTCGTATGGTGCTCAAAAGCGGGATATGGGCAGAAGATGCCGTGAAAGCCTTCATAAACTGGCTAAATCAAGACTGAATTGCTTGTTTATTTCGTGCTCAGCGAGTGCCAGTTTTGAAGCTTTGGTTTTGTCAGCCGATGGTGACGCGTTGTGCTCACGGGGGCCCATCGTAAGCCGATGGATTTCGGGTCAAGGCTAGATACAAACCAGAGCCGACTATGACGTCGACCCTGGATAAGCTGTCACGCATAAGTTTCATGCGTCAAAAATGCGGCAGTCACCTATGAAGACCACATGAAATGACATACAAAGCTTATGTTGACTGGCTTATGTTGATAACAACAGGGCGCTTAAGGTGTGTCGACCTGAATGCCACTGACCACGACTTTTCCGTTGCTGTTGTAAGACCATGTAGGCTCGACATACGCCATGACGTTCTTCAGATAGGCGTTACCCAGACCTTGCGTTTGCCATGCCTTGAAGTGTTTAACGTAAGAAACCGTTCCCGCTGTACGTTTGATTTTTGCAATACTCCAATACTGGGTGAATGGCTCGTTGGTCCCCCAGTAAGTTCCCCCGCTCTTGGATGATCTGTAGACTTCATACACACGTCCGTCGACGGTGATATCGTTCAAGCGGCCACTGTTCGGGCCGGGCTTGTTTCCGTAATAGTTATCCACGATATACCATTCAATCTTGGGATTGCCGCCCATCCACCCATAAAAACCGATGTTAGCTCCGCCGCCCGGCCTGTTTCCAGGTGTAGCGGTGTGCGATTGATATGCCGTCGCGTTGACATTCAAGCTATTGATGTATTTGTTGATGTTGTCTTTGCCGACTTGACTCACAAAACCGTAGCTTGAGGCATTCCATTCTGATTTGTAGCTGAGTCCGCCCAGTTCGGTCATGCAATTCCAGCCTTGCGTGCCGGGGCTCTTCCAATGTTGCCACTTGTAGCCACTCTTCCAAAGTACTGTGTTTTCGCAGAAAGTCGCGGCGGAGGCGGCGCTGGCGCAGAACGCGAAGACTACTGCGGTGGGTATGACCTTGGTTGCAAACGCAAACGCGTCCCTAAATGCAGGGAGACGCAAAACATGATTTGATTTTGATGCTGTATTCATGGGGTTGGTCAAGTTAGAGTTGAGAGATATCCCTGTTCTGAATACGGTGTGATCCAGGACGGGGGGGCAGACCTTAAATACCTTGGCGGATCGGTGGAGGTTAGATTAGCCAAGAGTTACCTAAGTCGTCAAATTATTGTATTGAGATGGATTCGAGAATCAAGGTGTTTTTTTAAACGCTCTGCATAATAGCGAACTAATGCACACATGTTCAGAAATTACATTTCATTACACATTTAATAATGTGCAGCAAGAGCCGATTATATCTAGGGATAACACCTACAGAGATTATGGTAAACCCTTGTGTGAATATCTAAGGTGTTGTTGAGTAAATATAGGGTTTACCCTTTTGTTTTCTCTTTTTATGCGGGTGACGCGCGACACTGCTGTACCCAGTGTCTGTTCTGTGGCGTCCAAACCAGAGTTCCAACAGGTTCTTTGACATCGAAGCCTTGGGCGCTTCGTTCCGTAAATATGTTGTGTATCGGAACAAGATGTCTTCCGGATGCGCGTTGCCCGCACCTTTTGGCTAGGCTAGGCTAGGCTAGACCAGACCAGACCAGACCAGACCAGACCAGACCAGACCAGACCGTAGACGAAGTGCTGGTTTATCGTGGCACCCAAGTTGCGTTGCTGCAGGCTGCAGTGACTTCGTTTTTGGGGTGGCCCGCCCATGTCGAGAGTCGCGCATCACTTCGCGCGTCCAATACCTCTGGCCGCCTCATGTGCTGAGCGGTCTGTATGCAGTCAACGGCTATTGGGCGCTGGGAAGTACCGGCAACTCAAGTGTGAGGGTGCCAGTGGCGTTGCCTGCGGGGCCGAGAACGGCACTGCGGGCGTGCACGGCGTGCAAGACCAAGCCGTCAACCACGGTGTCACCGACAAGATAGGGTTGAGGAAATTCTTCGCCCGCCTTGCCAATCAGGGCGCTGCCTTGAGAGCCACGTCCGCCTTGGGCAATGACGCCCACTAATACATAACTGCTGGGCGCGGGACCAGTGGCAACGTTGCTGGAGTCGGTGGTGGGTGCGCCCAAAAGTTGGGCGACTAGTTCGGAGTTGACCGGGGTGCCCTGCACGGCCGATGTGCCAAGCGCTGCAAGCAGCGGCGCGGTGGGGGCGGGCCAGGTCAACACCCAAAACAGACAACTGCCCGCTGCCAGCGCAGACAGCGCTAATGTCAGCAAACGTATCAGCCAGGGGTTTGTTGCCGGTAAGGTAGATGTGCTCTGCATGAGCGCGATTATCATCGCAACACTTCAGAACTTCATCGGGTCCAGAGCATGTTCTCATCAATGTCTCCAGCAGTAACTTACCAAGCCACGCGCCGCCGTGTTCAAGCAGGCTTTACTTTGATTGAACTGATGGTGGTTTTGCTCATCATCGGGGTGCTGGCCGCATTGATCGTTCCCAATGTGCTGGATCGGGCGGACGACGCGCGCGTGACCGCCGCAAAAACCGATGTCACGAACCTCATGCAAGCCCTCAAACTCTATCGACTGGACAACCAGCGTTACCCCACGGCAGAGCAGGGTTTGCAGGCCTTGTTGGTCAAACCCACGGCGTCACCTGTGCCCAACAACTGGAAAACCTACCTGGACCAGTTGCCCAAAGACCCCTGGGGTCAGCCGTATGTGTATTTGAACCCCGGCATCAAGGGCGAGGTGGACGTGATGTCTTACGGTGCGGACGGCCAGTCCGGTGGCGAAAGCAAGAATGCTGACATTGGCAGCTGGCAACCCTGAGTTGACAGCTGTTTCTTAACATCAGCTGATGCGCAATCGGGGCTTTACCTTACTGGAGATGTTGGTGGTGTTGGCCATCATCGCCCTGGGTTCTGCTGGGGTGGGCTTGGCGCTGCGCGACAGCTCACAAACCCGGCTGGAGCGCGAAGCCCAGCGCCTGGGCGCCTTGTTGGAAGCCGCCCGTGCGCGGGCGCAGGTGGCAGGTGTGGCCGTGCGTTGGTACCCCACAGCGACGGGGTTTCGGTTTGAAGGCCAGGCCAGCACTGCGCAAGACGAGGTGTTGCCCCAAATATGGATGGATGACGACACCCGAGCGCGCATTGAGCCCGCCGCCGGTACAAAGTCCGTTGACCCTTCACCCCGTGTGGTGCTGTTGGGGCCTGACCCGATTATTGAACCGCAGGTGCTGACCCTGTATTCAGCCGGGCAGCCCGAGCGACAGGTGCAGTTGGCCACCGACGGTGTGCGCCCGTTCACATTGAAGGTGCTGTCACAGTGACGCGCACGCCCATCCGCCGGCAACTGCGGGGCTTTACCCTTCTGGAGGTGCTGGTGGCGCTGGGCATCGTGGCCATCGCCTTGATAGCGGGCCTGCAAGCTACTGGCGCGCTCACGCGCCACGCGCAGCGCCAAGCCGACATGGTACTGGCCCAGGTGTGCGCAGAAAACGAGCTCTCGGCACTGCGTCTGACACGCCTGCTACCCAGTGTGGGTGACAGCGTGGTGCCCTGCGAGCAAGCCGGGCGCACATTGACCGTGGCGCTAGCGGTACGCCCCACGCCCAACCCCAATTTTCGGCGGGTGGATGCGCAGGTTATGGACGGCGAGACGCCAATTTGGCGGCTGACAACTGTGGTGGGACGGTACTGATGCGCAACCACACGCCAATGCGTTCACGCGGATTTACCTTGATCGAATTACTGGTTGCCATCAGTTTGATGGCCTTGATGGCAGTTTTGAGCTGGCGCGGGCTGGACGGCATCAGTCGCGCACAGACCAGTTTGCAGCAGCGCGCAGACGACGTTTTGGCCTTGCAGGCCACACTGGCGCAATGGGGCGTAGACCTGGATGCCATGCGCAGCCAGCCTGACTTGCTCGGGCTGGACTGGGATGGTCGGGCTTTACGTATTTTGCGCAGCGCCCCCGGGGGTAAGCAAGACGGTTTGCAGGTGGTGGCCTGGGCGCGCCACTCAGACGGTGCCCAAGGCACGGCGCAAGGTCATTGGTTTCGCTGGCAATCGCCACCGTTGACCAACCGACTTGAGGTGGACTTGGCCTGGCAAAAGGCCGCTGTCTGGGCACAAAACCCCGGCACCGAAGAGCGTGCCCGCGAGGTGCGCACCGTGGCACTTGACCAGTGGCAGATTTTTTACTACCGCAACAACGCTTGGACCAACCCCTTGTCCAGCGCGGACCAGGCGCCTGCACCATTTGATCCGGCCGATCCGCAGGGCGTGGGTGTGCCCCAGGCTGTGGTGCCTGACGGCGTGCGCGTGGTGCTGACTCTGTCCGGTGGGCAAGCCATCAGTGGCCTGCTGACGCGTGACTGGGTGCGCGCCTCATTGGGCGGTCGACCATGAAGCAGCAACGTGGCGCGGCGATATTGACGGCCATGTTGACCGTGGTGTTGGTTGCCACCTTGGCCGCCAGTATGTTGTGGCAGCAATGGCGTGGGGTGGAGATTGAAACCGCACAGCGCGCGCGCGTGCAATCGGCCTGGATTCTGACCGGCGCACTGGATTGGGCTCGGTTGATCCTGCGTGAAGATGCCCGTCAAGGCGGCGCGGACCACCTAGCCGAACCGTGGGCGGTACCCCTGGCGCCTGCGCGGTTGTCAAGTTTTCTGGCGGCAGAAAAAGGCCAGGCTCTGGTGGGCGACGATACCGATGCGCGGCAAGACGCGTTTTTGGCCGGAAGCATTCAGGACCTGCAGGCCCGCCTAAATGTGACCAATCTGCTGGATAACGGCAAGTTGCATGAGTCGACCCTGAAAACATGGCAGCGGTTGTTTGCCTATTTGAGCCTGCCTGAGCAGGATTTGCAGACCCTGACCCAGGCCTTACTCACGGCCGCAGAGCCCAACAACACCAATGCCCCTCAAGTTGGCAAGCCGTTGATGCCGCAAGATGTCAACGATCTTGTTTGGCTGGGTGTGCCAGCCACCACGTTGCAAGTCATTGCGCCATATGTAACGGTATTGCCTTTGCGCACAACGGTCAACCTCAACACCGCACCAGCAGAGGTGTTGCAGGCCTGTGTACCCGGTATGGACATGGCGCGTGCCCGCGAGTTGGTGCAAGCACGGGCGAGTCGTCAAATGGACACGCTCGCCGATGCCGAAAATCTGATCAACGCAACTGATGTGAATCTTGACGCCAATGAACATGGCATTGCGTCGCGCTATTTTGAAATCACGGGCCGCTTGCGCGTGGGTCAAGCCACGCTGCAGGAACGTTCGGTGGTTCAGCGCGACGGCCAAGTGGTCAAAGTTTTGACTCGTACCAGAGAGGCTGCATTTGATGCCGCGACCCCCCTACAATGATTTGCTGACCCTATGACATTGCTCATCATTTCCTTGCCCACCACCGCCGCAGACCATGCGGCGCTGTTTGACTACGTGCAAAGCCAGGACGCGAGCACGGTGACCAGCAACGCCAGTGTGCCATTGGCCTTGTTGCCTGCCGTGGCGGATCGCCACACCGAGGTGGTCGCTGTCGTGCCAGCGCAGGCGCTATCTTGGCACCAAGTGCAATTGCCTCAGGGCAGTGTGTCTCGGTCCATGTTCGGCGAACGTGGGGCGACGCGCTTGCGGGCGATTTTGGAAGGACTGTTGGAAGACCAACTGCTGGACGACACCGCGCAACTGCATCTGGCCTTGCAGCCCAACCCGAACAGTGCTGGGCCAGTGTGGGTTGCTGCGTGCGACCGTGCGTGGCTGAAAACCCATTTAACTGCCTTGGCGGGTGCCGGTTACCCGGTGAATCGCATCGTGCCTGAGGTCACGCCGCAAGGACTGGTTGACGCGCTGTTTGTCACCGGAGACGAGCAGCATGCCCAGCTCTCGGGCATGGTGGAGCGTCGTAGTGCTTCGGGTGAATTGAGTGGCACAGGCGTGCTGACTTGTGCGTTGTCGGGCGCCAGTGCGGCGCTGTTTGATGGCAGCACCGCCCAAGTGTTTGCTGAACCCGCAGTGGTCGAATTGGCAGAACACAGCTTCAACCGGCCCGTGACGCTGCTGCAAAACGCGCAGCGCCTGTTGCAGGCAATCCAGTCGCCCTGGGACTTGGCGCAGTTTGACGTGGCCGATGCCGAACGCGATTCGGGTTGGTACCGGTTTGTTCGCAGTGGCAGCAGCGTGATGCGTGCACCACAGTGGCGTGCCGCGCGTTGGGCCTTGGTGGTGCTGGTGCTGGGCAATTTGATTGGGCTCAATGCCTGGGCCTTGCGCGAGCAAAGTTTGCTCAACGTCAAACGTCAAGCGGTACGCGCCGTGCTGACCGATACGTTTCCAAAGATTCCCGTGGTGGTCGACGCGCCCGTGCAGATGGCACGCGAGCTGGCTGCGATGCAGCGCGCCAGTGGCCGCTCGGCTGGCGCCGATATGGAAAGCATGTTGTCGGCTTTTTCTGGTGTGGCCCAAGTGGCATTTATTCCAACTGCTATTGAATTCGCAGCGGGTGAATTGCGTTTGACGGGCCCCGCCGTCGCCGGGCAAGACCCGCAGCAGGTTAGTGATGCGCTCAAAGGGCAAGGTTTGGCAGTCACCCAGCAGGGCAATCTGTGGACGGTTCGCGCAGGAGTCGCCCCATGAAGCATTTGCTCCACACACTTCAAACGCGTTGGCAGGCCGTGTCTGCCCGGGAACAGCGTTGGCTGATG
>Ga0136636_10000772_pt1 | contig 17446 bp, 15 predicted proteins | sample AntDrymUQ8522106_2_FD_104653 | JGI IMG/M metagenome (GOLD analysis project Ga0136636, IMG submission 104653) | Polar desert sand microbial communities from Dry Valleys, Antarctica - metaG UQ852 (21.06) | ecosystem: Environmental > Terrestrial > Soil > Desert | place: Antarctica: Dry Valley... | reverse complement strand
CTCCATAATTAATAAACGTTGTGAAGACCGATTCACGACGAAATTAATTAAAATCCGAAATTCAGGGGAGCCTCGTGCTCTCCTGAATTTTTTGTATGGGCTTTGCGAAGTGGGTTGGAACCGAGCGGCAACGGGTCGGTTGGTGGATTGACGCTTCCACCCCTGCAACAAAACTGTCAGCAATGTCAGCCAAACGCCACGCCGCCGACAAAAACCCATACCGTCCGTCAAGGTCTCGCAACGTCATGTGCCAGACGCGATGACGACACTGCGCTTGCGGTTGCGGCACCGTCCTGCAAGCGCCTAAGGACACCGTCCCGGACTGCCAGGACATAGGCAGACGTGGCTTGGGTGCCGGCGCGGACTATATTCTTCCTTCGGCGACGGCGTGGCAGGCGACCCGGACACGCCCCGCGCTCACCAGATCCGGGCGTTCGTTGCGGCAACGCTCGTTGGCATGAGGACAACGCGGATTGAAGGCGCATCCGGCCGGTGGGTTAAGCGGATTGGGGACCTCGCCAGAAACCGGAGTCCGCGCGCGACCGGTATCGTGCATCTTCGGAATCGCGTCGAGCAGCATCCGGGTATAGGGATGGCGAGGGCTGTCGAACAGCACGTGCTTCTCGGCAATTTCGACCAGCCGCCCCAGATACATGACGCCGACCTGGTCGCTGACGTGACGAACGACCGCCAGGTTATGGCTGATGAAGAGGTAAGTCAGCCCCTGCTCGCGCTGCAGATCCTTCATGATGTTCAAAACCTGGGCCTGAACGCTGACATCGAGTGCCGACGTCGGTTCGTCGCAGACGAGGAAGTCCGGGGAGGTGGCCAGCGCCCGTGCAATCGAAATGCGTTGCCGCTGCCCTCCCGAGAACTGGTGCGGATATTTGATGCGATCCTGCGGCGACAGGCCGACCGAGAGCAACAGGGCATCGACACGTTCGCGCAGCGCCGCAGGAGCGTTCTCGATGCCGTGCTCGCGCAGGGGCTCGGCGATGATGTCATTGACGCGCCAGCGCGGATTAAGACTGGCGTAGGGATCCTGGAAAATCATCTGGATACGCCGCCGCAGATGTCGTCCTTCCGACGTCTTGAATGCCGCATGAGCGTCGACTCCGTCAAACTGGAGACCGCCGCGGGTCGGCGCGTGGAGGCCGACCAGAAGGCGCGCCACGGTGCTTTTGCCGCAGCCGGATTCGCCGACGAGGGCCAGTGTCTGACCTCTCTGGATGTCGAACGAGACGCCGTCTACGGCGTGCAAGAGCAGCCGCGGCTGGCGCTCGATGACCCGGTTGAGCCAAGGCGGCGAAACGTCGAAGGTCTTTGCCAGGTCGGTCGCACGAACCAGCGGCGGCGTCTTGTCCGAAACCGGATTGACCGTGGCGTCTTGCTCATTCATGCCGCCACCCCGCCCACCTCGTTTTTACTTCCCCCTCCGGCATGCAGCCAGCACGCCGCTTCGGTCGGCCCGGCCGGAAAAAGATCCGGACGTTCCTGGTAACAACGCTCGAAAACGCGCTCGCAGCGCGGATTGAAGGCACATCCGGCCGGAATGGCATTAAGCCGCGGCATGCTGCCGTTGATCTGGTGCAAACGCTCGCGGTCTTCGCTCATGTCGGGAATGCAGCCCATCAGGCCGGTGGTGTAGGGGTGTGCAGAATGATTGATCACCGCATTGACCGGACCGATCTCGGCGATCCGCCCGGCGTACATCACGGCAACACGGTCGCAGGTCTCGGCGATCACCCCCATGTCGTGCGTGATCAGCATGACCGCGGCACCGCGTTTCTTGCAGATCGTCTTGAGCAGGGTAATGATCTGCGCCTGTATCGACACATCGAGCGCCGTCGTCGGTTCGTCGGCGACGATCAGTTGCGGCTCGGCGGCCAGCGCCAGGGCGATGACCACGCGCTGCCGCATGCCGCCGCTGAACTGATGCGGATAATGTTCGATGCGCTGCTCGGCGGCGGAAATGCCTGTGTCCTTGAGCAGGTCGATGGCCCGTTTCCGTGCTTCCTGGTGGCTGACGGGAAGGTGCGTCAGGATCGTCTCGATCAGTTGCCGGCCGACTGAATACAAGGGATTGAGCGAGGTCAGCGGGTCCTGAAAAATGGCACCGATCCTGCGCCCGCGCACTTTGCGCATTTCCTCGTAGGGAAGATTGTCGATGCGCTGGCCTTCCAGCCAGATTTCGCCCGAGCTCACACGCCCCGGCGGTTCGAGCAGGCCGATAATCGAAGCCCCGGTGAGCGACTTGCCGGCGCCCGATTCGCCGACGACGCCGAGAATCTCGCCTGGCGCAATGCTGAATGAAATGTCGTCGATGGCACGCAGGACGCCGTGCCGGTTTGGAAATTCTACGACCAGATTTTTGACGTCAAGGAGACTCATACGATTTGGGTTTCAGCGCAGACGGGGATTGAGCGCATCACGCAGCCAGTCCCCGAGCAAATTGACGGAAAGAGCAATCAGTACCAGCATGGCGCCGGGGAAAATGGTGATCCACCATTCGCCGGAAAACAGGTAATCGTTGCCGATCCGGATCAGCGTGCCCAGCGACGGCGAGGTCGGCGGCGCGCCGACGCCGAGGAAGGACAGCGTCGCTTCGGTAATGATGGCCGTCGCCACCTGGATCGTCGACAGCACCAGCACCGGGCCGAGCACATTGGGCAGCACATGCCGGCGCATGATGCGCAACGGGGCGACACCAGTCACCCGGGCCGCCTGCACGTACTCCTTGTTGCGCTCGACCAGCGTCGAGCCGCGCACCGTCCGCGCATACTGCACCCATCCGACGAGGGATATCGACACGATCAGAACGCCAAAGGCGAGTGCGCCGTGGGCATTCGGGAAAAGAGCCCGCCCCACCCCGGCGATCAGCAGGGCAATCAGGATGGCCGGAAAGGAAAGCATGACGTCGCACATGCGCATCAGCAGGCTATCCACCCACCCGCCGAGAAAACCGGCGAGCAGGCCCATGCTCACGCCGAAGATCACCGACAGGCAGACGGAGGCGAGTCCGACGACCAGCGAGATGCGCGCGCCGTACATCAGTGTCGAGAGGATGTCCCGACCCTGATCGTCGGTGCCCAGCGGAAAGCGGCCGCTGCCCTCCGGATACCAGGCCGGCGGCAAACGCGCGTTGCCAAGTTCCAGAGACGCCAGGTCGAACGGATTGTGCGGCGCCACCCACGGCGCGAACAGCGCACAGAAAATGCAGACGAACGCGATGACCGCCGCCAGAATGGCTGTCGGCGAGGTAATGAAACTGTAGCCAACGTCACTGTCGTATATTTTCTTGTAAAGACTCTTCACAGTAAAACCAGTCAGTTGAATGCTGTCTTTCGGATACGCAGCGTTACCGCGCGCGAACATTTTCCCTTGATCCCACCGCGAACCGCATTCTCAATGCCCGCCTGGTTTCTCGACGCGCAGTCTCGGATCGACGGCAAAATACAGCAGGTCGACGATCAGGTTGATGATAACGAAGATCAGGGCGATGAGACACAGATAAGCCGCCATGACCGGAATGTCGGCAAAGGAAACGGCCTGGATGAAGAGCAGACCCATGCCCGGCCACTGGAAAACGGTTTCGGTGATGATGGCAAAGGCGATCAGGCCGCCGATCTGCAGGCCCGAAATGGTCATCACCGGGACCAGCGTATTCTTCAGTGCGTGCCCGAAATGAACGGCCCGGTTGGTCAGCCCGCGGGCCCGGGCAAACTTGATGTAATCGGTCCGCAGCACTTCCAGCATCTCGGCCCGAACCAGACGCATGATCAGCGTGAGCTGGAAAATGGCCAGGGTGGTCGCCGGCAACACCAGATGATGCCACCCTTTGGCGGTCAGAAATCCGGTGGTCCACCAACCCAGCCGCGTTACCTCGCCGCGTCCGAAGCTCGGGAACCAGTTTAGATTGACGGCAAAAATCAGGATCAGCACGATGCCAATCAGGAAGGTCGGCAGCGAGACGCCCAACAGCGAAACCGTCATCAGCACCTGACTACTGAAACTACCGCGCTTGAGTGCAGCGTACACGCCCATCGGTATGCCAAGGCTCAGCGCCAGAACGGCCGCCGACAGTGCAAGTTCGAGCGTGGCCGGAAAGCGTTCGGCAATCAGGGTCGAGACCTTGCTCCCCTGACGCAGACTGAAACCGAACTCGCCTTGGGCCGCGTTCGAGAGGAAATGCCAGAACTGGACGAAGATGGAATTGTTCAGGCCCAAGGCATCGCGGGCCTCGCGAATCTGCTCGGCGGTGGCATCCTGACCGAGCACCTGCGACACGGGGTCGCCTACATACTGGAACAGCATGAAGGCGACCAGTGCCACGCAGAACATGACGATGACGGCCTGAGCCAGCCGTCTGATGATGAATGCAAGCATAAAACAAAACCCAAAAAAACCGGGGCTAACCCCGGTGTGGATCGATTACTTGACCTTTAGCAGTCGCCAGTCGATGCGGTTGTCCGCACGGTGCACGATATCTACGTTCTTCTTCATGGCCCAGGGAATGATCTGGTTGTGCAACGGGATATGCGCGACCTCCTCGTTCTGCAGCGCCAGCGCCTTGGTCAGCAGTTCGGTGCGTAGCGTCAGGTCGGTTTCCTTTCGCGTCCGCTCGACCAGTGCATCCATCTGCGGGTTGCTGTAGCGACCGACGTTGTAGTTGCCATCAGCGCCGGGGCCGACCGAGCGGAGCAGCGACTGGATGGAGTAGAAGGCATCAAAGGTCGGAACACCCCAGCCGAGCATGTAAATGCTGGCCTCATAGCGCTGGATCATCGGGAAGTAGGTGGCCAACGGCTCGGTGCGCAGCTTGGCCTTGACACCGACTTTCGCCCACATCGCCGTGACCGCCTGGCAGATCTGCTCATCGTTGATGTAGCGGTTGTTCGGGCAAGAGAAGTTCACCTCGAAACCGTCCTTATAGCCCGCATCGGCCAGAAGCTTCTGGGATGCAGCCGGGTCGAACGGATGGCGCTTGTGGACCTCCTTGGTCCAGCCATTGACCTGCGGCGCCACGAGCGCGCCCGTCGGCTGACCAAGTCCGCGCAGGGTCACGCGGGCGATGGTATCCATGTCGATGGCCTGATAGAGCGCCTTGCGGACGCGAACATCCTTGAGCGGGTTCTTGCCCTTGATATTGCTCCCGGGCAGTTCGTCGCGGAACTGGTCCATGCCGAAGAAGATGGTCCGGTTCTCGACGCCGTCGAGCACCTTGAGGTCGGCACTACTGCGCAGACGTGGCAGATCCTGCGGGCTGGGGTCGAGAACGAAATCGACTTCACCCGACAGCAGAGCCGCCATGCGGGTCGACACGTTCTTGACCGGCGTGTAGATGATTTCGGTGACGTTGGTCTCCGCCGACTTGTTCCACCAGTTCGGATTGCGCGCCAGGACTATTTTCTGGTCAGGCTGCCAGTCCTTCAGGATGAAGGGGCCGGTGCCGTTGGCATTACGGTGGGCAAAATTTTCATCCTTGGTCTTGATGTCCTTGGGGGCTACCGAATTGTTCTTCTCGGCCCACGCCTTGCTCATCATGCGCAGTTCGGTGAGCTGGTTGAGCAGCACCGGATTCGGATCCTTGGTCATGATGTCGATGGTGTCCGCGTCGACCTTGACGACCCGGTCGATCCCGTTCGTGAAGACGTGGAAGTTAGAGGTCTTGCTCATCGCCCGCTCAAGCGAGAAGACGGCATCGTCGGCCGAGAAAGTCGAACCGTCGTGGAACTTGACGCCGGTGCGCAGCGTCAGGCGCAACTGGGTCGGCGTCAACTGCTTCCAGCCGGTCGCCAGAACCGGCTCGGGCTTGAACGTTTTGGCGTTGTAGTAAACCAGCGACTCGTAAACCGAGGCGTGGACGCCGCTTCCCAAGGCATTGTTTTGCGAGTGGATATCCCAGGTCGGAATATCGCTCGCGCTGGTCCATTTGAAGGTTTTCGCCTGTACGGCGCCGCTACCCAGCGCCAGGGCTGCACAGACGACGGCCAGTTTCAGCTGCGGCAGTCTCATAGAAATACTCCATCAAGAATTTTGGTTAAAGGATAGGAAAAGCAACGAGCCGTGCGGAGTATTACCGACGCAAGCGCCGCAGTCAATCGCCGATTTTTCGCCGACTTCGGCAGTAGGCAGGCGGCACGATTTGCACAGGAATACCTCCGCATGGCAGTGCAGCACGCGTCTCGCGCTCGCCAGCGGCGGTCCACCCAGAAAAAGCTCACGCTACACACCGTTACCTTAAAACCGAGCAAGACCAACAGACACGCCCAGCCGCTTTCCATAGACTCCAATCGTTGCTTCAGCGTCCCCCGTTGGCAATGTTTGACCCTCCCTGACCCATCGCATGATGGGATTTCAATCCCGCGCCCTGACCGGCGCGGGATTTTTTTGCCGCCTCCGACGCTTGCATGCGTCATAAACACGCCCCTCATGCGCAGCTTTTCGGTTAGGCTGTCATCCGTTCCCGTCCGCCGCTCGCCTGCCAATCGTCCAATGCCCCCGACCCGCGCCCACTCGAGTCGCTTGCCCGACGCCATGCGCGCTCTGCGTCACCGCAATTTTCGTTTTTACTTTTTTGGCCAGGCGATATCGGTCGTCGGCTCGTGGATTCAGCAGGTGGCGATGTCCTGGCTGGTCTACCGCCTCACCGGTTCGGCCGCGCTGCTTGGCGTCACCGCCTTCTGCGCGCTCGTTCCGCAACTCTTCGTCGGGCCGCTGGCCGGCGCCTGGATCGACAAGCAGGACAAGAAAAAATGGCTGATCGGCGTGCAGGGCTTGCTCGCGCTGCAAGGCTTCGTGCTCGCCGGGCTGACCGCTAGCAATCAGATCAACAGCGGCTTCCTGATCCTCATGTCGCTGACGCTGGGCCTCATCAACAGTTTCGATACCCCGCTTCGCCAGTCGCTGATCAGCAGTTTCATCGGGCGGCGCGACGACCTGCCCAACGCCTTGGCGCTCAACGCCATGCTGTTCAATATCGGTCGTTCGATCGGCCCGCCGATCGCCGGCCTGGTCGTCAGCCTGACTTCCGAGGCCGCCTGCTTCGCGATCAACGGCCTGTCCTTCCTGGCGCTGATGACCGGCGTTTGCCTGATTAAGATCGACGCCCCGGTGCGTGCGACCGGGTCAATGCGCGACGTTTTTCGCGAAGGCGTGCACTACGCCTGGCACACCTGGCCGGTGCGCATGCTGATTGTGACCTTGATCGTCGTCAACCTGACGGCGTCGGCGTACGCCGTCCTGCTGCCGGTTTTTGCCAAGGACGTCTTCGCCGGCGATTCGGCGACACTCGGCTGGCTGTGGGGCGCGACCGGCTGGGGCTCCTTGCTGTCGACGATATTTCTTGCCACGCGCAAGTCCGATGGCGACGTTCTCTCGGCGCTCGTCTGCGGCGTCGTCATCAGCGCCATCGCGATCAGCGTCTTTGCCCTGAGTAGCGCCTGGCCGCTGGCCATGGTCGCCATGGCGGCGCTCGGTGCCGGCGTGTCGTTATGCAACGTTGGCATCAACATGCTGCTGCAAAGCATGGCGCCCGAAGCGCTGCGCGGGCGCGTCGTTTCGTTTTTCAGCTCGGCGCGATTCGGCTTTGACGCCATCGGCGGCCTCATCGCCGGCTTTTCCGCCACGCACTTTAGCGCGCGCTACACCCTGCTCAGCGAAGGCGTTGTCCTGCTTCTCTTCGTCGCTTTCCTGCTCACCCGGCGCGTGCGTCTAATGGCCACCATCGCGCAATAGCGCGCCGTGGTGAAGCGCCGGCAAGCGAGCAGCAGGCCTCCGCGCGGCGGCGCGACGCGCCAGACCCATCCCGATTGCATTACACTGCGCGCCAACGACCGATGAAAGCTTGCTATGTCCATATTACCGGCCTGGACCCGAAATTATCCGCGCGAGCGACTTGCCGCCGACCTCCTCGCCGGGCTGATCGTAGCCATACTCGTCATTCCGCAGAGCCTCGCCTACGCGCTGCTCGCCGGCCTGCCGCCGCAAGCCGGCCTTTACGTCAGCATATTCCCGGTCATCGCCTACGCCCTGCTCGGCAGTAGCATGACGCAAGCCGTTGGGCCGGTGGCGATCACCGCCATCATGACGTTTTCGCTGCTCAGTCCGCTGGCCACGCCGGGCAGCCCGCAGTACATCGCGCTGGCCGCCGGCGTCTCCTTGCTGTCGGGCCTGCTGATTCTCGCTGCCGGACTTCTGCGCATGGGCTTTCTCGCGCAATTGCTGAGCCGGCCAGTGATCTCGGGGTTCATTTCCGGATCGGCTTTACTGATTGTACTCAGCCAGATGAAGTTGCTGCTCGGCGTCGCTCCTGGCGGCGCAAACAGCTGGCAAACGCTTTATTCGCTCGTCGAAAACTTGCCGCGGACCAACGCCGCGACGGCGCTGATCGGCGGCACGGCGCTGTTGCTGCTGCACGTTTCGCGCCAATATCTCGGCGCCGCACTCATTGCCTTGGGCGTCTCGCCACAGCACGCGGCTTTTCCGGTCAGGATCATGCCGCTCTTCGTCCTGGCGCTCGCCACGTTCGCCGTTGTCACGCTCGATCTGGACCATCGTCGCGGCGTCGCCGTCGTCGGCCAGGTGCAGCAGGGACTGCCCGCGCTGCTCGTCTTTGTTCCCGACAGCGCAATGCTCAAAACGCTGGCCGTACCAGCGCTGCTGCTCGCACTGATCGGCATGGTGCAGAACATCACCATGGCCCAGGCGCTGGCCAGCAAAAGACGCGAGCGTGTCGATGCCAACCGCGAACTCGTCGGTTTGGGCGCGGCCAACATTGTCGCCGCGTTCTACGGCGGAATGCCAGTCGGCGGCGGACTGTCTCGCTCGGCAATCAACGTTTCCGCTGGTGCGCAAAGCCCGCTGGCGAGCATCGTTTCGGCGCTCGTCATGCTCGGCTTCGTCGCCGCCGGCACGCAATGGTTCGCGCGCTTGCCGCTCGCTGTGCTCGCCGCGAGCATTGTCATCGCCGCGCTCGGCATGATCGACGCGAAGTCGCTTCGTCAGGCGTGGAACTACGACAAAGCGGACGCGCTGGCGCTGATCGGCACAGGAATCGGCGTCGTCACGCTTGGCCTGCAGGGTGGAATAGCGCTCGGTGTAGGCCTGTCACTAGCGACCCTGCTCTATCGCGCAAGCACGCCGCACATCGCCGTCATCGGACGCATCTCTGGCAGCGAACACTTTCGTAATGTCGAGCGTCATGGCGTCGAAACGCTGCCCGGCGTGCTTTTCCTGCGCATCGATGAAAGCCTGTTCTTCGGCAATCTGAACGCCGTCGAAGCGCGGCTCGCCAGCGAACTCGAGCGAGCACCCGCTACGCATGACGTGGTGATGGTCATGAGTGCGGTCAACCGCGTCGACACGACGGCGATGGAGGCGCTTACCGACATCAACCGCGACCTGAGCAGCAGGAACATCCGCCTGCACCTCGCCGAGATCAAAGGGCCGGTGCAGGACCGACTGCTCACATCAGCGCTCTGGGCGACCCTTTCCGGCGCGGTTCATCTGTCGGCCAACATGGCGTTCGACGCGCTGGCGCAGCCTCACCCTGCCGCCGGCCGGCAAGATACGCCGCCACGGCACGATGCGGCCCCCCCAGGTTCGTGACAACGGTTACCGCCCCCTCTGCCCGAGCCGCTGCAATCGCCTGGGCGACGCCAGGTAGCCCCGTCACATGGACTTTGATGCCGCGTTCATTCAAAGTAGCGAACAGTTGGCGATCGACGCCCGCGCCCAAAACGGCGGCATATTGAACGGGCACGCGTGCGTCGCGGGAGCTGGCGTGAAACGTGGCGCTGTCCGTTGATCAAACGAGGAGAAGCAAGACATGAAGGCAGGCGAGCCGGCCCATCCGCAACGTCAGGACGCGACGGCGTTCAAGGTCCTCGGGGCAATCAGCTTTTCGCATTTTCTGAACGACACGATACAGTCGCTGATGCTGGCCATCTATCCGCTGTTCAAGAGCGAATTCAACCTGAACTTCACGCAGATCGGCCTGATCACGCTGACCTTCCAATGCACGGCGTCGTTGCTGCAGCCGGTCGTTGGCATGTACACCGACCGTCACCCGAAACCCTTCTCGCTAGCGCTCGGCATGGGTGGCACATTGGTCGGCCTGCTCGCGCTTTCGCTCGCCAGCAGCTTCGCCATGGTTCTGCTGGCCGCCGCGCTGATCGGTACCGGGTCGGCAGTTTTCCACCCGGAATCGGCGCGCGTCGCGCGCCTCGCCTCCGGCGGTCGCCATGGGCTCGCGCAGTCGATTTTCCAAGTCGGCGGCAACGCCGGTTCGGCCACTGGCCCCTTGCTCGCGGCGTGGATCGTCCTGCCGCACGGCCAGCGCAGCATTGCATTTTTCTCGCTTCTGGCGTTGATCGCGATGGTCGTCCTGACGCGCGTCGGCGTCTGGTACCGGCAGCACCAGCGGCAGACGAAGAAGACGGTCAGCGCGCCGGCGCAGTCCCTGCCCAGGCATCTGGTTTGGCGCACGCTCGGCGTGCTGCTGGCGCTGATTTTCTCGAAGTTCTTTTATCTCGCGAGCATCAATAGCTACCTGATTTTCTATCTGATCGGCGAATACGGCATCAGCACGCAGACGGCGCAGTACCACCTGTTCTATTTCCTTTTCGCGGTCGCCGCCGGCGCGCTGTTCGGCGGCCCGATCGGCGACCGGATCGGACGCAAGCAAGTGATCTGGATTTCGATCCTCGGCGTCGCGCCGTTCACGCTCGCGCTGCCCTACGTCGGCCTCGGCGCATCGGTCGTGCTGACGGTCATCATCGGTTTCTTGCTCTCGTCGGCCTTCCCGGCGATCCTGGTCTACGCGCAGGAACTTTTCCCGGGCAAGATCGGGACGGTCTCGGGCCTCTTCTTCGGCCTCGCATTCGGACTTGCCGGTATCGGTGCGGCGGTACTCGGACACCTCGCCGACCTCTGGGGGATCGCCGCGGTCTACAAACTGTGCGCTTTCCTGCCGCTGATCGGCCTTCTGGCGATTTTCCTGCCCGACATTGGCGTCGCCGAGCGCAAGACGCTCGTCCGGAGATCGGCGAACGCCTAGCGGCGGAATTCGACGCCGTCAGAATTCAATGACGGTGCCGACGAAGGCCTCACTGAAGCGCTCGCCGGCGCGGCAAGTCACATGGCCGCCCATCGCGCCGCACTTTCCCGGATAATTCGCCTTTCGGCGTTTGCCTAAATGGAGTTCAGCCATGGCGCGACCCATCAAAATCCGCCGCATCAGGTGCGTGCCGGCAGCGAGCTATTTCAAGCCGGTTGGCATTCCGATGCGCGAACTCGACGAACTCGTGCTCGGAATGGACGAGCTCGAAGCGATGCGCCTGACCGATCTTAACGGTCTCTACCACGCCGAGGCCGCCGAACGCATGGGCGTCTCGCGTCAGACCATCGGCAATATTCTGAGCAGCGCGCACCGCAAGCTCGCCGACGCGCTGCTCAACGGCAAGGCGCTGCGCATCGGCGCGCTCGCGGCGAGCGGGACGGAAAGCGACTGCAAGCCGCGCTTCGACACACCAGAAGCCGGATTATGAGCGGCTGACGATACACGGGGTGAAGCGATGAAAGCAGCCAATTGGCATGAATTGGGCGTCCTGACGCTTCTCTGGTTTGCTTATTTTGCACTCCATTCGGCGCTCGCCGCGTTACCGGTCAAGCGCGCTATCGGCCGCCTTTGGCCGCGTGCGATGCCGTTCTATCGGCTCGCTTTCAATCTCGTCGCGCTGCTCACCCTTGTGCCGATTGCCGTGCTCGTCTGGCGCGCCGACAGCCCGCTGCTCTGGGCGTGGACCGGCAGCGCCGCGTGGTTCGCGAACGGGGTCGCGCTTGCCGCGCTGGCGAGCGTCGTTTTTTCACGCCAGGCCTACGACACAGGGCTCTTCATCGGCTGGCGGCAGTGGCAGGCGCAGCGCCGGGAAGTCGACGACGGCGAGCGCTTCCGGCTCTCGCCGTATCACCGTTATGTGCGCCATCCGTGGTATTTCATCGGCCTCGTGCTGATCTGGACGCGCGACATGAACGCGCTGACCCTCGCCTCCGCCGTCGCCCTCACGCTCTATCTGATCGTCGGTTCACGGCTCGAAGAAATGAAGCTGGTGCATGCCCACGGCGAGAGTTACCGCCGTTACATGGCGCGCGTTCCCGGCCTGCTGCCGCGGCCTTGGCCATCGATCAATGCCGCCGAAGCCGATCATCTGGTGACAATGGCCGTCGGCGGCAGCGCCGGGCCTACGCCCGACCGCGCTACTCGGCGCGAGCGTCGGCGCCGTGCTCGGACAGTTGCGCGCCAAACCAGCGGTGAATCGCCGTCAGCAAGCGCCGGTCGCTCGTCCGGAACGTAATCTCCGCTCCGTTGGCGAGCGCGGCGTACGACACCTTGATGCGTTTGGCGCCGACGTGCAATTCACGCAAACCCGGCATGTCAGCGCCGTGTAGCGCGGCCGGGTCGGCATAGTCACCGCGCTGGAATGCCGCAGTTTCGTGCCTGAGGTGCCTCTGTATCAGCTCGATCTGATCGCTGGCGGCCGCGTCCTTGACGATGACGCGCAGCACGCCGCCCGACTCGGTCATGCGGAAAATATGCGTGCTGCGCGCCAGATCGAATGGCATGACCTGCGCGCCCATGTGGTGGACGTGTTCCTGCCTGCTCTGCCCAAGCGCCGGCGAACAGCTGACGGCAAGCAGGACGGTGAAGACGCGGCACAGGTCGCGCATTGAAAACGGTGAAGAAATCATCGCCGGCCTCATTTGTCTGTCGGCGCCAGAAAGCGGCTCTCGCCCGTCTGCAGCGCCCTTCGCGCAAGGTCCCGGGCTCGCGGCCGTTCGGCCGTGACCCGGACGACGCCTAGCGTGCGGACGTGAACCACGCCAGTCCGTCTTCGGTCTTGCCGCGCGGGCGGTATTCGAGGCCGACCCAGCCCTTGTAACCCATCTCGTCAAAGAGCGCGAAGAGGTGCGGGTAGTTGACTTCGCCCTCGTCGGGTTCGTTGCGCGCCGGAACGCTGGCGATCTGGATGTGACCAACACCGTCGAAGTATTTCCTGAACTTCATCGACAGGTCGCCTTCCATGATCTGCGCGTGGTAGAAATCCATCTGCACCTTGAGATTTGGCGCGCTGATTTCTTCGCGCACGGCGTGGCCTTCGGCTTGGAAATTGAGGAAATATCCGGGCATGTCGCGCGTATTGATCGGCTCGATGACGAGTGTCAGCCCGTGCTTGGCGAGCTCGCCGGCGGCGTAGCGGATGTTCTCGACGTAGGTCGCGCGGTGCTTGGCGCGATCGCCCCCGGCGGGAAACATGCCGGCCATCACGTGAAGCGTTTTCGTTCCGAGCGCCGCGGCGTATTCAAGCGCCTTGGCGACACCTGCACGGAATTCTTCCTCGCGCCCGGGCAGCGAAGCGATGCCGCGCTCGCCGGCCGCCCAGTTACCCGGCGGCATATTGAACAGCGCATTGACAAGACCCGCGTCCTTGAGCCAGCGCGCGACGTCGGCCGCCGGATAGTCGTAAGGAAAGAGAAATTCGACACCGGCAAAACCGGCCTTGGCGGCGGCGGCGAAGCGCTCGGGAAACGGCACTTCGGTGAACATCATCGAGAGGTTGGCGGCAAACTTTGGCATGACAGTCCCTTCAGAGATCGAGTTTGAAAACGGTTTTGAGTTCGTCAATCTGCTGCGAACTCAGGCATTGGGTCGGCGTGTTGCGCAGCAGCAGGAACAGCTTGGCGGTTTCCTCGAGTTCTTCAGCGGCGTAGATCGCCGCCTCGAGGTTGGCGCCCGAAACAACCGGGCCGTGGTTCGAGAGCAGCACCGCGCTGTGCTTGCCGGCGAGGCCACGGATCGCTCCACCGAGCGCCTGATCGCCCGGACGGTAATAGGGAACGAGCGGCAGGCGGCCGATCTTCATGACGAAATACGGCGTCAGCGGCGGGATGCAGTTGGCGTGGTCGAGGCCGCTCATACACGAGACCGCCGCCGAATGCGTCGAATGCAGGTGCACGATGGCGCCAGCGCCGCTGCGCTCCTCGTACATCGAGCGATGCAGGAAGGCCTCCTTGGACGGCGCATCGCCGGCCAGCAAGCGCCCGTCCCAGTCGAGCTTGGCGATGCGCGCCGGGTCAAGTTCGCCGAGGCAGGCGTTGGTCGGCGTCAACAGCCAGCCGTCATCGAGCCGGACGCTGACATTGCCGCTGCTGCCGGCGGTCAGTCCGCGCTCGTAGAGTGAGCGCGACAGGCGCGCGATTTTCTCGCGCTGGATGTTCTCCTCGTGCGCCGAACTCATGATGCGAGCCGGCTCCAGGCCTTGAGGAAGAAGTCCGACGTGCCGAAGTTGCCCGATTTCAAGGCCAGCGCAAGCGGCCGTGCGCGCTCGTCTTTGCTGATGCCGACCGTCCATGGCACGCCCGGATCGATTTCCGGGCCGATGCGCAGACCCGAGATGCCGAGCGCCTTGACCACCGCGCCGGAAGTCTCGCCGCCGGCGACGATCAGCTGGCCCACGCCGAGTTCAACGAGGCCCTTGGCGATCGCCGCGAAAGCGTCCTCGACGAGGCTGCCGGCCTTCTCGCTGCCGAGTTGCGCCTGCACCGCCTTGACGGCTTCCGGCGTCGCCGTCGCGTAGATCAGCACTGGGCCGGTCTGGATGTGAGCGGCAGCCCAGGCGAGCGCCGCGCCGACGACGTCGGTGCCGCGCGCGAGTTCAAACGGATCGATATTGAACGCCGGATGCGTCGCCCGCATCGCCGCGACCTGGCCTTGCGTGGCGACCGAGCAACTGCCCGAGATCACGGCGCGCAAGCCGCCGGTCGGCGGCAAGGTGTCGGCGACCTGGCTTTCGGCAAGCAGCCCGGCCTTGCGGAAGTTCTGCGGCAGCCCGAGCGCGATACCCGAACCGGCGGTGACCAGCGGCATGTCGGCGCACGCCGCGCCGATGCTCATCAGATCGGCGTTCGACAGGGCATCGACGACGGCGAAGTTGCAGCCCTCGGCCTCGAGCGCGGCGAAGCGCGCACGCACGGCCTGCGCGCCCTGCATGACGGTCGATTGTTCGGCGAGCCCGACCTTGCCCTTGACCTGCGATTGCAGGACGCGGACGAGGCTGGCGTCGGTCATCGGCGTCAGCGGATGGTGACGCATGCCTGAATCGGAGAGCAATATATCGCCGACAAAAAGATGGCCCTTGTAGATCGTCCGCCCGTTGACCGGAAAAGCCGGACAGGCAATCGTGAACTTGCTACCGAGCGCTTCCATCAGTGCTTCGCCGACCGGGCCGATATTGCCCTTGGCCGTCGAATCGAAAGTCGAGCAGTACTTGAAATAGAACTGCCGGCAGCCGGCTTTCTGTAGCCAGCGCAAGGCGGCGAGCGATTCAGCGATTGCTTCGTCGGCCGGCGAAGTGCGCGATTTGAGCGCGATGACGACGGCGTCGATATCGTCGCCGATCGGCTCCTGCGGAACGCCGATCATTTGCACGGTGCGCATGCCGGCTTTCACCAGCATGCCGGCGAGGTCGGTGCCGCCGGTAAAGTCGTCGGCGATGCAACCTAAAAGAACAGCCATGATGAACTCCCTATTTTTTGTGGTTTATTTCTTCGCCGGCAATTCGATCCCCGGGAAATTCTTGATCACCGCCGAATCGTCCTCGCCGCCGTGGCCGGCGGCCGACGCTTGCAGATACATCTGGTGCGCGGTCGCCGAGAGCGGCAGCGGGAAAACGTTTTTCCTGGCGTAATCGAGAACGATGCCGAGGTCCTTGATGAAGATGTTCACCGCCGAGAGCGGCGTGTAATCGCCGGCCAGGATGTGCGGAACGCGGTTCTCGAACATCCACGAATTGCCGGCGCTGTTGGTGATTACTTCATAAACCTGGTCGGGGTTGGCGCCGGCCTTGATCGCCAGCGCCATCGCTTCGCCGGCGGCGGCGATATGCACGCCAGCGAGGAGCTGGTTGACCATCTTGACGACCGAGCCCGGCCCGACTTCGTCGCCGAGGCGATAGATCTTGCCGGCAATCGCTTCGAGAACCGCTTCGCATTGGGCGTAAGCCGCCGGCACGCCGGCGGTCATGATCGTCATTTCGCCAGCCGCGGCTTTCGCCGCACCGCCCGAAATCGGCGCGTCGAGCATCAGCAGACCGGCGGCGTCCAAGCGCTTGCCGAGCGCCTTGGCGAACTCGGGCGACACCGTCGCGCTGGCGATGACCAGCGAACCGGGTTTCATCATCGCCACGGCGCCGTTCTCGCCGAAGAGCACGGCTTCGGTCTGGTCGGCATTGACGACGACGGTGATCAGCACATCGACGAGCGGCCCCAGCGCGGCCGGCGATGCGGCGGCGACGCCTCCTGCATCAACCACTTTTTGCACGGCTTCGGCGCGCAGGTCGCAGACATGCACTTCGAAGCCGGCGCGCAAGAGCGACATGGCGACGCCCATGCCCATGGCGCCGAGGCCGATAACGCCAACCGGCATTTTGTTATTAGCGCTCATTGCTTCTCTCCAGAGGATGGGACGAGTTTATTTCGCATAGACGAGATCGCGCAGGAACAAGGACACCTGCGGCACATAGGTGATGACCATCAGGCAGCAGATGATCACCAGAACGAAGGGCAAGAGTTCCTTGATAATCCTGTCGACCGATATCTTGGCGACCGTGCACGCGGCGAACAGGTTGACCCCGAATGGCGGCGTGATCATTCCGAGCGCCAGGTTCACGACCATGATCGTTCCGAAGTGCACCGGGTCGATGCCGAACTTGATCGCCACCGGCACGAGAATCGGCGCCAACACAATGATCGACGCCGAGGTCTCGATGAACATGCCGATGATGAACAACGCGCCGTTGACGCCGAGCAGGAAGATCGCCGGCGAGTCGAGCGTCGCCTTGAGAAAGTCGCCAATCGCTTCCGGCACGCCGGCGCGCGTGATCAAAAAACTGAAGAGGCCGGCATTGGCGATGATGAACATGATCACCGCCGAAGAAATCACCGACTTTCTGAAAATCGGGTAGAGGTCAGCGACCTTGATTTCCCTATAGATGCCCATGCCGACGATCAGCGCGTAGAAGACCGCGACGACGGCGGCTTCGGTCGGCGTGAAGACGCCGCCGTAGATGCCGCCGAGGATGATCACCGGCATCATCAGCGCCAGCGCGGCCTCTTTTGATGCGTGCGTGAAGGTCATGCGGCCGATGTGATCGTCCTTGCCGTAGCCCCTGTATTTCGACCAAGCCCAGACGAAGAGCATGAGGCCGCCGCCGATCAGCAGCCCGGGACCAAAACCGGCGACGAAGAGTTCGCCGATCGACACTTCGGCCGAAACGCCGTAAAGGATCATCGGGATCGACGGCGGGATGATGACGCCGAGTTCGGCGCTCGTCGCCTGCAAGGCCGCCGCGAAATTAACCGGATAGCCGTGCTTGATCAGCGCCGGGAT
>Ga0136636_10000771_pt1 | contig 17447 bp, 16 predicted proteins | sample AntDrymUQ8522106_2_FD_104653 | JGI IMG/M metagenome (GOLD analysis project Ga0136636, IMG submission 104653) | Polar desert sand microbial communities from Dry Valleys, Antarctica - metaG UQ852 (21.06) | ecosystem: Environmental > Terrestrial > Soil > Desert | place: Antarctica: Dry Valley... | reverse complement strand
TATTCCGTAGCTGGTGATGTGAATTCGGTAGTAAAAAAAATAATAGAGATTATTGATCAGGTCGAGAATAAATAATCATCCTATGTAGATACAGTCTGTGTCTGTGCTTTCCAAAAATTGTCGATAACTTCTTAGCAAATATTTCGTCAGCATTCAAAATTTGCTGTATCTTTAGCCTCCCAAAACAATCCGTTCTGTGAGATTGTAAAACCTAAGAAAACAACTATTTACAATGAATTCCTTTGTTCATCTTCACGTACACTCCCATTATTCTGTGCTTGACGGCATGTCGTCTATCCCCAACCTTGTGGATAAAGCAGCCAAAAGCGGAATGCACGCCGTGGCTCTTACCGACCATGGTTGCATGTTTGGGATAAAGGAATTTTTTAATTATACAAAAAAGAAAAATGGCAAAATAAAAGGCCAGATTTCCGACCTGCAAAAACAACTCAAAGCCGAAGAACTAACTGAAGATCTTAAAAATGACTTACTGAAACAAATTGAGGAAACCAAACATAAACTTTTCAAACCCATCATTGGTTGCGAAGCCTATGTTGCACGCCGTGGGCGGCAGAGCAAAAGTGGAACCGAAGACCGTAGTGGATATCACTTGATATTGTTGGCTAAAAACAAGATCGGATACCGAAATTTATGCAAACTGGTATCGATGTCCTACATCGATGGAATGTATTATCGCCCGCGTATCGACCATGAATTATTGGAAAAATACAGCGAAGGCTTGATTGCATCATCAGCATGTTTGGGTGGCGAAATTCACAAAAAAGTAGAAAGAGGCAATTTGGCGGAAGCCGAAGAAGCGGTATTGTGGTACAAGCGAGTGTTTGGCGACGATTACTATATCGAGCTTCAACGTCATAAAACCGACAAACCCAACGCCGATTATTCTACCTACGAAAAACAAAACACACAAAATCTTGAATTAATAAAGCTGGCACGCAAAACCGGCACCAAGCTACTTGCTACCAACGATGTTCACTTCATTGAAGAAGAACACGGCGAAGCTCATGAACGCTTAATTTGCCTGAGCACTGGCAAAGACCTTGACGACCCCAACCGTATGCGCTACACCAAGCAAGAATGGTTGAAGTCGCCCGAGCAAATGTGGCAGATTTTTGCAGACATACCCGAAGCTCTTGAAAACTCTGTAGAGATAGCCGAAAAGGTTGAGTTTTACGATATTGACTCCGATGCGTTAATGCCTGTCTTCCCTATTCCTGTAGAATTTGCAACAGAGGAGCACTACCGCGCTAATTTTACCGAAGAAATGCTACGGAAAGAATTTGGAGATGGTTTCGACCGGTTGGGTGGGTACGATAAAGCAGTGCGTGTAAAACTCGAAGCCGATTACTTGCGCCAACTAACACTCGAAGGGGCAAAGAAACGATACGGCGCAGTGATGACTCCCGAGCAATCTGAGCGTATTGACTTTGAGCTGGAGGTAATGACAACCATGGGATTTCCTGGCTATTTCCTTATCGTTCAAGATTTTATTTCAGCAGCACGTGGAATGGGTGTAGCTGTAGGTCCCGGCCGTGGATCGGCAGCAGGTTCCGTGGTGGCCTACTGTTTGCGAATTACCGACATTGACCCGCTTAAGTACGATTTGCTGTTTGAGCGGTTTCTGAATCCAGACCGTATCTCTATGCCCGATATCGACATCGACTTTGATGATGATGGCCGAGGACAAGTATTGCGCTGGGTAACAGAAAAATATGGAAAAGAACGTGTAGCCCACATTATTACTTACGGTACAATGGCTACCAAATCGTCGATTAAGGATGTGGCGCGGGTGCAACGCCTACCGCTTGCGGAAGCCGACCGGTTAACAAAACTTATTCCTGATAAATTTCCCGAGGACTCTACCGGTAAAGCACCAAAAGTAAATATAGCCAACTGTTTGAAATACGTTCCCGAAATGCTATCGGCTCGTAATTCGTCAGATATAAATTTATCAAACACACTTCGTTACGCAGAAATGCTCGAAGGCACCGTGCGTCAGGTTGGCGTTCACGCATGTGGGGTTATTATCGGATCCGACGATTTGACCAATTTAGTTCCGCTTAGTACTGCTATCGACAAAGAGACCAACGAAGAAATGTTGGTAACTCAGTACGAAGGCTCCGTAATTGAGGAAATAGGGCTGATCAAAATGGATTTTTTGGGACTTAAAACCCTATCCATTATCAAAGAAGCACTTTCAAACATAAAAAAATTGAGAGGAATAAAGTTGGATATCGATGCCATCCCTATCGATGACACTAAAACCTATGAAATGTTTAGCAAGGGTCTGACGGTTGGCACTTTCCAATTTGAGTCGGCCGGCATGCAAAAGCACTTAATCAATTTACAGCCCACCCAATTCGAAGATTTAATTGCTATGAATGCTTTGTACCGTCCAGGTCCAATGCAATATATCCCTCAGTTTATCAACAGGAAACACGGACGCGAGAAAATCGAATATCCATTTCCGATAATGGAGAAACGTCTAAAGGAAACCTACGGAATCACCGTGTACCAAGAACAGGTCATGCTCCTAAGCCGCGATTTGGCCGGATTTACCCGCGGCCAGTCTGACGAATTACGCAAGGCCATGGGAAAGAAACTCGTGGACAAAATGGAAACTCTGAAAGTGAAGTTCATTGAGGGTTGCCAGAAAAACGGATTTGGACCCATTGCCAAGCTGGAGCAGATTTGGGCCGACTGGTCAGAGTTTGCAAAGTACGCTTTCAATAAATCGCACGCCACTTGCTATTCGTGGATTGCTTATCAAACAGCCTATCTGAAAGCAAATTACCCCGCAGAGTTTATGGCTGCCAACTTAACACGCAACCGCGATGACATTACCGAGGTGGGCAAGTTTATGGACGAGTGTAAAAACCTGGGCATGAACGTACTGGGACCAGACGTAAACGAAAGTGATTTGACATTTACAGTAACTAAAAGCGGAAATATCCGTTTTGGGTTAGGCGGTATAAAAGGGGTGGGCGAAGGTGCAGTTATTGCGCTTGTCGACGAGAAAAATACGAATGGTAAATACAAAAGCCTGTTCGATTTTATTGAACGTGTCAACCTCACCGCTTGCAACAAAAGAGCGGTAGAAAGTTTGGCCTTGTCGGGAGGTTTCGATGAATTTACTGATGTACGACGCGAACAATTATTTGCCGAAAACAGCAAAGGAGAACAAGTATTGGAATCTATCATGCGCTATGGAAATAAATTTCAAACCGATATGGCCATGACACGCAACTCTCTTTTTGGAGGCATGGATGCTGTGGAAATTACAAAACCCGAAATTCCGTACGCATCTGAATGGTCTCCATTGGAAAAGCTCAATAAAGAACGTGATTTAATAGGCATGTACCTTTCAGCACATCCACTGGACGAATACGAATTTGAAATAAATCATGTATGTAACTGCACCACTGTGGACTTAAAAGATTTTGCACCGTTGAAAGCTAAAGGACTGAAAATTGGCGGTATGGTCACAGGGTTTCGTCATGGTACTTCGAAAGCCGGCAATCCCTATGGTATTTTTACACTCGAGGATTATGCTGGTGCATTTGAATTTGCATTATTCGGGAAAAACTACATTGAATTTGGCAAATACATGATTAAAGACTTATATTTGTATATTAGTGCCACCATTCAAGAAAAAGGAGCCGATTATAAATTCAAGAAACCTTCGGATCCAAACATTCCGGTAGAATTGGAAATTAAAATAAAGAAGATTGAAGTCTTCAATGATATAAAAGAAAAATTAATCAACACGCTGACCATTACCATTCCATTGCAACAACTTACCGAGGATTATGCCGTAGAATTAACCGACATGGTAATGAACAACAAAGGCAATGTAAATCTTTACGTGCAAGTTGTTGACGAGCTTTCGCCAAACAAAGTAATGCTCTTTGCCCGTCAAAACAGATTACAAATAAATAAAGATGTGTATCATTCTTTAAAACGAGCACATAGTGAGGGAATCATTGATTTTCTGGTACATTAATGCTTATAGATTTTATAAATAGACATATATGGTCCATTACAAAAACAATATCGGTTGCCATCTGTTTTAAGGGCAACTTTCGATTTTCAAGGAAAAAACAACTCTGAAAATTAACAAATAAAAATAAAATTATTAATTATTTAACTATAAAAGATTATGGCTTTAGAAATTACAGATGCAAACATCAAAGAACTTATCAACAGTGGAAAACCGGTAGTAATTGACTTTTGGGCAGAATGGTGTGGCCCTTGCCGCATGGTAGGTCCAGTTGTTGAAGAATTGGCAAAAGAATACGAAGGTAAAGTTATCATTGGAAAAATGGATGTGGACAATAACACCGATACCCCAACAGAGTACGGCATTCGCAACATCCCTACAATTCTCTTCTTCAAAGATGGTCAGTTGGTTGACAAGCAAGTAGGTGCTGCTCAAAAAGCTGCATTAACCGCAAAAGTTGAAGCTTTATTGTAATAGAGAAAGAAATTTTTCTACAATTTCAGATAATAATCTTTGGCTAAAGTAGCGAACTCCGAGGAATATTGATGGCGCACATCGCCTTCAATAACCATCTCGGAGTGGACACATTGTGCAAATTGCAGGCTAAACTCCAATAACAATCGTTTAGCTACTGCGCCAGGTTTCGGAAATACAACGAGCTGTTTAGAGCAATGCAAGCCAATACTTGCTGAATAATCTATACACGATAGTCCCTCATCCACAGGCAGAATAATGCACATTCTGCCTGTTGGTTTGAGCAGTGTAAATGCATTGTCAATCAACTCTTCGTGTGTGAGCGTGTCGGTATGACGTGCAGCGCTTCTGTTTTCAGCAGGTGCTTTGGTAGAGTTAATAAAATACGGAGGATTAGAAACGATAAGGTCGAAGCGCTTCGGTGTTGTTAAAGCGTAGTTTTGTAATTCTATTTTATGAACCGCTATACGGTTTTGCCAAGGCGAATTGAGAATATTTTCCTTTGCTTGAAGTACAGCATTTGCATCAATATCTATGGCATCAATATACGCACTGCTTCTTTGAGCAAGCATCAATGCAATCAGCCCAGTACCGGTACCAATATCAAGAATTGAATTTGCGGTTTCTATTTCGACCCATGCACCTAGCAACACACCATCAATTCCCACTTTCATGGCGCATTGATTATGAAAGACTGTAAATCGCTTGAAGCTGAAAAACGGATTCGCCATAGAACTACCGTCGTGAAGAATTAGCAGGTGGTGTAGTTAAACTCCGTGATGGATTACGAGTAGAAGAGGGCGAAACGCTTCGCAATGAAGACCTCACTGTTGACTGTTCGCTTTTTCGAACAGCTTGAGAAGAGTTTGAATTTAAGGGATGTGCCGAACGATAAGTACTTCTGAGATTCACATCAGACGAAATCACTCTCACAGCAGAATTAGTTCGATAGTCGGTAGATGAACGAAATTCGGATGCGTTTGATTGATTACGGTTTATGTTTTGATTTTCAATGGAACTCCGTTCATATCGTTTGTTCTGCAACTGATTGTATTGATTTTCGGTCAGAATTAGTTGCATATCAGAATTTTTATTTTTAATTCGCTCCATGGCTTCACTTCGAGTATTCGAAACTTGTCGTTCGCGGGCATAACGTAAATTTATTTCATATACCTGCTTTATTTGATTAGGCGTTAAATTTAATTCTTGTTGGATTTTCTCTGTTTGTTTAACCGCTTCTTGTTCAGGTGTTCGTTGAGGAACAGAAATATTATCCTGACTGCGAATGGGCAAACCCAAACACATGAACGCAAGTAATATCAATATTTTTATTCCATTTTTCATAACTATAACCCAATTATAATAGAGCGCTCTGATTAGCCACAATCATTGTGCCAAAGAGACCCTTTGAAGCATTAAAATGCCTTTGCAGCCAATAAAAGTAAAACTACAACATTTTTTTCAAAGACAAAAATAAACACACCACATTTCACAATTACGCTCCCTAAATTTGGGATAAAACATGATTGAATATTATAAATAAAAAATTATGGAGTTCTTACACACTTTCCTTTCAACAAGCACTTTTCCTGTGCTAACTGCCTTTATTTTAGGACTAATGACTACCATCAGCCCGTGTCCGTTGTGTACAAATGTTACTGCCATCGGCTTTCTGAGTAAAAATGTATCCAACAAAAGGCAAATTATTCTTAATGGTTTAATGTACGCTTTGGGTAAAATAATTGCGTTTACCGGATTAGCAGCCATTTTTACATTGGGAGGTAGCGTATTACCAACACAGCATTTTTTCGAAACATACGGCGAAATGTTATTAGGACCGTTTTTGATTATTGGCGGCTTGTTTATGCTGGAGTTCTTCAAATTTCACAAACACGGTTCCAAACACCACGAGTCGGGCAGTTTTAGCGAACGAATTATCAGTAAATCTGTCTCGGGGAGCGCAAAATGGTCATTGTTTTTAGGCATTATTTTCTCTCTAGCTTTCTGTCCGTATAGTGGAGTGCTCTATTTCGGCGGATTAATTCCACTCACCTTGGCTGAGCCTGCCGGATTATTGCTTGCCGTTGTTTTTGCCATTGGCACAGGTTTACCCGTTATTATTGTATCGTGGGTTTTGGCGTATAGCTTTGCCGGATTGGGTAAGTTTTACGATAAAATTCAGCTTTTTGAAGTTTGGTTTCGCCGCAGTACGGCAGTCATCTTTATCCTTATGGGAATATATGTTGTTATAGAATATATGTCCCACTTTGGAATGGCACACGGACATTAAATACTAAAAAAACCGAGTGAAAGTATTACTTCCACTCGGTTTATATTTTGAACGCACCTTCGTGATGCTTATTTATTGAAATCTCTGAGTTTGATATTTGTCAATATTTTCTTGGTATGAAGCGGAAAATCGCCGTTCATCATCCAGCCGTAGTATCCCATATCTGTTTTCAATACATCAACCACTTTTTGTCCTTTGTATTTACCAAAGTTGATGATTTCTTCCCCCTTATCATTATAAATGATACGTCCGGCAAAATCCACATTGTTATTTTGAGTGGTATATTTTGATAAAAAGTCGATATCATTTTGTAATTCAGGGTAGCGATCGAGTTGCGCCATCAACACCTCATAAGTAGCCATTGTATCGGCTTCGGCACCGTGTGCTCCCACCAAGTCCTTATCGCAGTAAAACTTATAAGCTGCTCCCAATGTACGTTGTTCCATTTTGTGGAAAACAACCTGTACATCTACAAATTTACGTTTCATAAGGTCGATATCCACTTCGGCACGCAACAGTTCTTCGGCCAACAAAGGAATGTCAAAGCGATTAGAATTGTAACCCGCAAGATCACAGCCTTCGATATCTCGAGCGATTTCTTTGGCCACCGACTTGAAAGTTGGGCAATTCACCACATCCACATCGTAAATGCCGTGAATAGCTGATGAAGCCTCAGGAATAGGCATCTCTGGATTGATACGAAGACTTTTTGTTTCTTCGCGACCGTTTGGCGAAACCTTATGGTACGCAATCTCAACTATTCTGTCTGATACGATATTGGTACCTGTTGTTTCGAGATCAAAAAATACTATTGGGTTTTTAAGTTGGAGTTTCATCTTTTTTATGTCTTAAGTCAAAGAACAAAGGTCTAATGACTTTGGTAAATAACAATTTTAGTAGGATAAAAAAATTAAGGTCTAAAGACTTTCGACTCTAGACCTTAGGCTATAGACTAATTACATCTTAATCGTTAAGTAACATTGGCATTAATAGCATTAAAATCTCTTCGTTTTTTTCGTTTTCGAAAGGAAGAATAAGACCTGCACGCGAAGCATCCGTAAGCTCCATCACAATATCCGTTGAATTGATATTGCCTAAGATTTCAATTAAGAAAGATGATTTAAATCCGATTTTGATGGGTTCACCGGTAAATTGGCAACTAATGGTTTCTTCGGCTGAAATTGAAAAATCAATATCTTGAGCCGAGATAAGAATTGTATTGTCGGCAAAAGCAAGCTTCACCAGATTACTTGCTTGATTGGCGAAAACCGAAACACGTTTCATTGCATTCAGCAATGTAGCACGATCGATAATGATTTTATACAGATTAGTGGTTGGGATAACCGCATTGTAATTAGGGAAGCGGCCTTCCACCTGACGACATATCATTGTATAATTTGCCAATTTGAAATAAGCATTCTTCTTGTCAAAATTGATTTGTACCTCTCCCGACTCTTTTGGAAGAATATTCTTCAGCATAGTAGCCGGTTTCTTAGGTAGGATAAAACTTACCGCTTCTTCACCTTCAACAATGGTCGAAGAAGTATGCTTGGTTTTATACCGAACTAATTTATGAGCATCTGTAGCTACTAAAGTTAGTCTATCGGAAGCAATGTCGAAGAAAACACCATTCATAACCGGTCTCAACTCATCGTCGGCCGTGCAAAACAAAGTTTTAGAAATACCGCCCAATAGACTTGTAACATTCAAGGTTAAAGTGCGGGCATCTTCTTGCAATTGGGGCATGCGGGGATATTCATCTCCATTTTGCCCAATAAAATTATAAGAACCGTTTGGCGAAGTAATAACCATTGCCAAATTTGAATCGTTGATATTGAAAGATAGCGGTTGTTCTGAGAACTCACGCAAGGTATCGAGCAATAATCGTGAAGCAACAGCAACTTTTCCATTTCCTTCGGCAGATTCCACTTCCATAGAGGTGATCAGAGTGGTTTCAATGTCCGAAGCTGTCATTGTTAGCGTATTCCCTTCTAGTTGAAGCAAGAAATTGTCCAAAATTGGCAGCGAATTTTTACTGTTAATTACGCGACTAATTGCTTGCAGATGGCTTAATAAATCGGTGCTTGAAACAATGAATTTCATATTGTTGATATTTTTGTGTTAGCGATGTAGAATAATTTAGCAAATGTAGTAATTATTTTAAAAAATAAAAAATAAAGTTGTCATTTTTAGGAAAAAAAGTTGAGATAAATTGCTAGTACAACCCACTGTCGAAAATAAACCAATATTTATAGTGTTATTCAAAACATTGTTCGTAGTTTTGCGAACAATAAACATTATTCCAGAAAAGAAATGGCAATAGACAAAAATAACGAATACAGCGATGACAACGAACAACTTGCACGATTTTCAAAAGCGATGGGACATCCGGCACGAATTACCATTCTCCACTTTTTATCCTCGTTGGACAGTTGTTACTTTGGCGACATACACAATGTACTGCCCATTGCCAAAGCCACAGTATCGCAACATCTGAAGGAATTAAAAGACGCAGGATTAATTCAAGGCGAAATAGAAACAATAAAAGTGAAATATTGCATTAACCGAGAAAACTGGGTGAAAGCACAAACATCTTTTGAGACATTTTTTGCTAATATGAACATGAAAACAAAATGTTGCTAATTCAGAGATAAATATAGGAACAACAAAACCAACCTGATTTGTCATCTAACATAAATTGGGGCTAAATAACAAATTGTATGGAACTCAAAATTCTGGGAACAGGTTGTCCAAAGTGCAAAACACTTGAAAAAGCCGTAAGAGAAATTGTTGCAGAAAATAACATGGATGCCACCGTTACAAAAGTGGATGACATTATGGAAATTATGAAATTCAACGTTATGACCACACCTGCATTGGTAGTTGATGGTAAAGTAGTTGTAAAAGGACGCGTACCTTCTATGGCAGAACTTAAAGAATTGCTAATTACTTAGTTATGATTGATCCAATCCATATTATTGAACAGTATTATCCTAAGAATAGTGATATTCATTATATTCTATTGACTCATAGTGAGAGTGTTAGAGACAAAGCCCTTGCTGTGGCAGCCCGAAACCCTGACCTCCGGCTCAATCTTGAATTTATAGCCGACGCAGCCATGTTGCATGATATTGGTATCTTTATGTGCAATGCTCCACGCATTCATTGTTTTGGTACGCACCAATACATCGAGCACGGATACTTGGGTGCCGATTTGTTACGAAAAGACTGCGCAACCGTTCGTCATGCTCTGGTTTGTGAGCGTCACACGGGGGTGGGAATTAGCAAAGAAATGATTATTAAGAATAACTTGCCACTGCCGCATCGGGATATGTTGCCCGTGATGTTCGAAGAGCAATTGATTTGTTATGCAGACAAATTTTATTCCAAGTCGCGGTTGAAAGAAACCCTTTCACTCGAACGAATCAGAACTCAGCTAGGTCATTATGGTCGGGCGGGGGTAGCTAAGTTTGATGCATGGCACGTCTTGTTCGAGCGTTGATATTATTTGAACCGATGAGAGAATCCAACACTTAGCAGTTGCTTGTATTGTATTCTTGCTTTTTCTCCTGCTTTTTCAATAACAGTGTTGTCGTATCGCGGATTGAATGAAATGCGGGTGGACATAAACCGATTAATGGTGAAGTTGCACACCATTTCCCAGTCGATTTCCACTTTTTGATAGTTAGTATAAAAGGAGAACTTCGAATCAAGCTGTATTTCGCGAACCGGTGCGTACGAGAATAAGGCTTTAAACGAACTACCTATCTCTGTCAATTGATGATCTCCTGCTTTTATCCCAAATAACTTTGGATCTACCAGACTATTGTTTAAGTAAATATACTTGAACGAAACTGGAGAAACCATTAATGAAATTATCTTCTTGTATTTATAATCCAAACCCACACCAATATTCAGACGAATGGGGGTGAGAAATGCAGTCTTTTTTACAGTAGAATTTATGCCTTTGTAGCTCGAAAATAATTGTGTCGAAAAATCCACCGACCCACTATAAAACCAATTTCCACCGGCTTTTACTCCCAGTTTACTGTTGAGTTTTACCACATCGTCATTGGTGCTGAGCATTCTTAATGAATCGCCGGCAACTGTATTGAACCCAACGCGCCATTCGGCACTATTATCCCACTGAATTGATTTTTTGTCATCAAAGTTTAGCTTACCAGACAAGATGCCTAACACCGATAAGTTGTTTGTTCCGCCTTGATGCCAATTAGATGAAACCGAATTTTCGGAGAATTGCGCCAATGCATTTGCCTTGTGCTGCCAGGGGCCCAGCTGAAGTTTCTCCACTCTTATTTTTCGTTTCGTGTATTCTTCATCATCGTTTTCGTCTACAAAATGGATTTTCTCAATTTTCTTTGCCTGGATAAGATAATTTTTATTTCCTTCAGGATCTGGCAGTTGATCAAATGTAAAAGCATATAAATGGGCTGATGTGCGCGAAATATTACGTCTTGTTTCATTTCGAAATGTGCTGATAAACTGCTCGGGAGTTGTTGTTTTTATACGTTCATAGGTGTTGCTCGTAAGGCTAGAAGGGGCTGCACCATAGTATAATGGCCTAAACTCAGTGATTAAATTCCAGTTGAAATTTAAAGGTGGGTTTTCGTACACCAGGTCGATATAAAATGGATTGGATTGAAGAATAAGTGAATCAATATGAATAGGAGCAAGATCATTCGGCTGTTTAAACCACTTTAATGTGTCTTTAAGTGCTGCTCTGTTTACCGCAATAAGCGAATCGAACGCATGTTTCTCCAGGTCTGAGTTAAGCATTTTGATCCGTATTCTGGTTCTCTTCTGAGCTAGTGGTTTTTGCGTTGTAATAGATACCTTAGCCAGCGTTGTTGCGGGGTTCTCAATTTCCATCAGTAAACTGTCAGTATCAATTGCTTTTAATGTTGCGCTGACAATGCTGTCCGCTTTTTCGGGTATACCTCCGGCATTGGCTCTTAGTATAACGAGTAAAAATGCAAATGTGAGTAAAGTTTTAAATATCATATAGTTGGATGTAAAAATTTGGTGTGGATATTCATCCTCATTAAATTGCGATTAGCTTTTACAATTCGTAATTCATGTCGTTTAGTTAGCACACGGAGTAAACGAAGTGTACTGATAATCACTATTTATTAAAAAAATTCGTTCACAAAGTTGTTTATAAATGGTGATATTTTGTTTTTACTGTGTGTTCTGTGTGCTAATTCCTTAAAAAGATGGCATTGATTCATATTGGAAAAAATATAATTTGCACATTTCATTTCAAAATGCTAATAATTTTCAAATCCGGCAGGAAGTGATTTATTGTTTCCTGTTTTTGCACCTAGTTCTTTTATCTTTTCGGCTGTACGAATAATATTTCCACTACCATCTTTCATTTTTTTTAATGCATCATCATATGCATTGGAGGTTCGGTCGATATTGATTTTTATCTTTACCATATCTTCCGTAAATCCAATAAATTTATCGTACAATGCCCCGCTTAGTCGAGCTATTTCCTGGGCATTCTTTGTCTGGTTTTCTTGTTTCCAGATAGAAGAAATGGTGCGTAAGGTTGCCAACAATGTTGTAGGACTTACTATCACAATTTTTCGTTCCCACGCATACGAGAATATCTCGCTATCGCCCTGCACAGCTACCGAAAACGATGCTTCGATGGGTAAAAACATCAGTACAAAATCTGGAGTATTGAGGTTGAGTGCATTTTGGTAATTTTTTTCGCTCAATAGTTTTACATGACTTCGCAGCGAATTTACATGTTCTTTCAAATGCGTTGCCCGGTGTTCATCCGTTTCGGCCGAAATAAATCGCTCGTACGCCACGAGCGAAACCTTAGAATCGATGATAATATGTTTGTTATCGGGCAGATGAATAATTACATCCGGCCGTTGTACACTGTTATCGGCACCCTCAACTACCACCTCTCGCTCAAATTCTTGTCCACGTGTCAATCCTGATCGTTCCAATACCCGTTCCAAAATCACTTCGCCCCAATTGCCCTGCTTTTTCACATCGCCTTTAAGCGCATTTGTCAAATTGTTGGCTTCCTGGCTGATGCGTGTGTTTAGCTCGGTAAGCTTTCTTACCTCTTCACGCAAGCTTATTTTATCGCGCAGTTCTTTATCGTAGGTCTCGTCCACTTTTTTTTCAAACAACTGAATTTTTTCTTTCAGCGGATTAAGAATATCACTGATATGTTTATTGTTCGAAGCAGAAAATTCGTCAGAACGTTCTTTTAGGATTTTTGTAGCAATGTTTTCAAACTCTGTTGTGAGCCGTTTCTGTAGTGTTTCAATCTCGCTTTTCTGATTTTTGAGTTTCTCGTCAAGGTTTTCATTGACCGCTTTTAATGTAGCAACTTCCATGCCACGAGCGTTCGAGGTTTCGATTTGTTTAGTTAATTCAAGTTGAAGGTGTTGAATTTCATCAATTTTTAAACGTACTGTTTCCAGAGTAACTGATTTTTGAGTCATCGTTTCGGCCAATGTGCTCGTAAGTATCTTTTCGTTGGCTTCAAAGTTTTTCCGAATATTGGCATAATTGCGTGATGCAATAAACCATGCTGCCAGAAAGCCGACAGCCAATGCAAGAAATGCCAGAATGAATTCCATATTGTAGTTTGTTTGTGTTTAGATTAAATGTCGGCGAGACAACTAATTTATTTTCGAAACTAATTGCTGAGAAGGAGTTTAGTCGAAAAGGGTTGGATGATCTTCTTCAAACCGACGAATAATAGCCACTATCAAAGTCTCGCGAATAAACTTTGACTTATTTTGCACCTTATATTTCGCAATATAGCGTTCTAATGCTTTATTTTCCTCGTCGTTAAGAGTGAAAATTTGTCGATGTGTTCGTAGGGAGTTTCGCTGTGAGGCGGGTAATAGTTTCTTTTTTGCCATAATTGCTGAATAATCAGTACAAAAATAATATTATCTTACCAACTTTGACCGTTATAGTTCAAAAATATGTATTTTTGGTCTGTATTTTTATAAATAACTTTTAGAATCAAGAAACATGAACCAAGAACCATGAACCAAGAGTCAGGAATTAAAACCAAGAGTCAAGAATCAAGACAAAAGACCCGTCCTATTTATTGCGCTGCATTTCAAACTTGCTCTGCTGCGGCTCTCTCTCTCCTTTGGAGAGAGCGGGGAGAGAGGTCGGAACTGAGATTCAAGAATTAAGAACCAAGAAGCAAGAGCTAAGACACAGCTGTCTGAATTAATAATTAAAAATGCTGAATAAAGACATTGATCCTGAAACTACTAACTTCCCAACTACACTGACTTCTAACTAAAGTAACTAATTACTTATTAACTTATAACTACTATTATTATTTCATATTGCTTTTTATTTTATGGCAGAACACAACGACTTAGGAAACTTAGGTGAGGAGCGTGCTCAGGCCTATTTGCGCAGTAAAGGATTTCGCATCTTGCATACTAACTGGATGGTGGGTAAGTTGGAACTTGATATTGTGGCACGCAAAGATGACTGGCTTGTGGTGGTGGAGGTGAAAACGCGTTCTACAGCTACTTTTGAACATCCCGAAGAAGCTATCAATTTTCGTAAAATTAGAAATATTGTAAACGCTACTCATGAGTATATCTTTCAATTCGATTGGAAGGGCGAAACGCGTTTTGATGTTATATCTGTTATTCCACATGGTCAGGAATTTGTCATAGATCATATTGAGGATGCTTTCTTATCACCGGTGAATTAAATTCAGCGCTGTTTGGTATGGTTATTGAAAGTTATCAGAGAATATCAATTAAACGATCAATTTTTAAAACAAAAATGAATATTATCCGAAATGTCAGCATATTATTTATGTTGTTTGTGAGTTTTTTGACATATGGAGCTACTAATCCTAAGGCTAATAACGCTTTTCTGAAAGGTGAAACGCTCGAATATAGGGCACGGTGGGGATTACTGACCATCGGCCATGCTCAAACCAAAATTGACTCAAAAGTGTATATGGTGCAATCGCACCCCTGTTTTAAAATAGAGGTAAAAGGTCAAACCAATGGTTTGGCCAGCCTTTTTTATGTAAAAGATAGCTGGGGCTCATATATTGATACTTCCGATCTTATTACTCACCGTACCTCCCGTTCTATACGTGAAGGGCATTATAAGCTGGATGAAGTCGCTAACTTTGATCATAAAAATAAAAGGGTGGCTGTGTCAATTCTTGATCAAAAGAAACAAACGTTCAATGAACCAAAATACTACGATATCCCTGAAAATGTGACCGACCTGATCGGTGGGTTTATGTTGATGCGCCTGAGGGATTTTTCAGATTTTAAAAAGAACGATACCATCAAAGTAAATGGTTTTTTCGAAGATAAAAGCTATGAGATGAGTATAGTTTATTTGGGGAAAGAAGTAATAAATACTTCCAGAGGAAAAGTTAGATGTTTGGTTTTACGCCCCATTATGCCTGACAATAAGCTGTTGAATGGCAAACATTCGGTAGATGTTTGGATGTCGGACGACGACAGCCAAATATTAATGCGCATTCGTGCAAAAATGTTTATAGGCACATTCAATATTGAATTAGATTGTTAATTATTCTTTTCTGATTTTATATGACGTTTTACACATGTTTATCGATATTTATTCGAAATAATAGACATTTTGTCTGTATTTTTAAAAATTACATATCAAAAAATGTTGTACAATATAAATATTTATGTTTTTAGTCTTAATATGTTTGCGTACTTTTGTAGTCAAATAAGAACTATATTTTATATCTATTTTACTTAAGTACTAAAGAGAAAAACTGAGCTCAAAATGAAAACATTAGAAAAAGCAGTAGCTGAAAAACTACTTAAAATTAAAGCAATTAAGTTACAACCGAATAATCCGTTTACATGGGCTTCTGGTTGGAAATCGCCTATATATTGCGATAATCGCAAAACACTGTCATACCCGCAAATTCGCAGCTTTATTAAAATAGAACTGGCTCGTTTGGTGTTGGAACTGTATCCTGATGTGGAAGTGATTGCTGGTGTAGCTACCGGAGCCATAGCGCAAGGTGCTTTAATTGCCGACGCACTTGGTTTGCCATTTGTGTATATTCGCCCGACACCTAAAGGTCATGGTTTGGAGAATATGATTGAAGGTGACTTACGACCAAAACAAAAAGTAGTAGTTATTGAAGATCTTATCTCTACAGGTGGAAGCAGTTTAAAAGCTTGCGAAGCGATCCGTAACGATGGTTCTGAAGTTTTAGGGATGTTGGCTATTTTTACCTACGGATTTCCGGTTTCTGAACAAAAATTCAAACAAGCTAAGGTGAAGCTTACCACTCTTTGCAGTTACGATGCTATATTGGCTGAGGCACTTTCTACTAATTATATTTCGGCGGATGATATTGAAACTCTGCAAGAATGGCGCGCAAATCCATCGGAGTGGAATACTGAACTTTAACCGTTGCGTTTTTGTTTGATTCTTAATTGATGTTGAATATTCTTTTTAGAATAACAGCATTGCTTGAATCAAAAATTGTAATATCTCATTTGTAAATAAACTATATGACAACATACGAAAGCGATATAAAAACCATTTCTTCGAACGAAGAAGTGGTTTTTGGCATTCTTAGCGACTTAAATAATCTAAAGAAAATTCAGGAACAAGCCCCTGCTACCGATAAAGTAAAAGATTTAGAATTTGATACAGACAGTTGTAGCTTTGTGGTAGAAGGTTTTGGCAAAGTTGGTTTTCGCGTTATTGAGCGCGAACCGTTCAGAACGGTTAAGTTTGAGTCTGAAAATGCACCTGTAAAAGTGAATGTATGGATTCAACTGAAACAGACCGAAGAAAATAAAACGGCCCTGAAATTGACCATTAAGGCCGATTTACCAACAATGATAAAAATGATGGTGGATAAAAAGCTGAAAGAGGGTGTGAATATGGTCGCTGATTTGCTTGCAAAGGCATTGAACAAATAAACTATAATTATGGCAACAAAACTCTGGGAAAAAAGTACACAGGTAAATGCTAAAATTGAAGCATTTACAGTGGGTCGCGACCGGGAAATGGATGTGTTTTTGGCTAAATACGATGTGCTTGGTTCGATGGCACATATTCGTATGTTAGCATCTGTTGGTTTATTGGAAACCAATGAGTTGGTGGATTTACTTGACGAACTGAAGAATATTTATAGATTGGCTGATAGCGGACAATTTAGCATCGAAGAGGGCGTGGAAGATGTACATTCGCAGGTAGAAATGCTGCTAACCCGTAAACTTGGCGATATGGGTAAAAAAATCCACAGTGGTCGATCACGAAATGATCAGGTGCTTGTTGATTTAAAACTTTTTGCACGTGCCGAAATTGAAAAAACAGTGACAGCTGTTACTGACTTGTTCGATGTACTTATTTCGCAAAGTAATCGTTACAAAGAGGTACTTCTTCCCGGATATACTCATTTGCAAGTGGCTATGCCGTCTTCATTCGGACTGTGGTTTGGTGCATACGCCGAGAGCCTTGCCGACGATTTACAACTGTTGCTTTCTGCTTGGAAAATCACTAATCGTAATCCGCTTGGTTCTGCTGCCGGCTACGGCTCATCGTTTCCCCTGGATCGTCAACTAACGACCGATCTATTGGGCTTTGATAGTATGAATTATAATGTGGTAT
>Ga0136636_10000769_pt1 | contig 17478 bp, 16 predicted proteins | sample AntDrymUQ8522106_2_FD_104653 | JGI IMG/M metagenome (GOLD analysis project Ga0136636, IMG submission 104653) | Polar desert sand microbial communities from Dry Valleys, Antarctica - metaG UQ852 (21.06) | ecosystem: Environmental > Terrestrial > Soil > Desert | place: Antarctica: Dry Valley... | reverse complement strand
TTGATTTTACTAACAGGGTAAATAGCTAACAAAACCACAATAAAAGGCAACATAGTTAAAATAGGACTTACGCTAGAACAGCTAGCCATCACCTCCACAGAACCGTTAGGTAGATTCACTATAGCACCTTGCCTAACTACTTTAAAGCCAATGTAGTGCAGCATAAAACTAAGTAATTGAGCATCAATATTAACGATTGGCTTAAGAAATGCATATATAGATGCAAATGGCAAAGAGATCAATGATGCAATCATAATCTCCGAATTGAAATCAAGCAGCTTAGCAAATCCTTTAACAATCATTAATAGCCCAGTTACGACAATCACAGGAAAGAAGTAGGCTAATACATCAAGGGATTGATTGGATTGAGTAAGGCTATGTCTTAAAACCATCCAGAATATCAAAGCTATTCCCATTAAAGACGAAATTAAATTTCCTCTAAACTTAAGTTTATCTTGTTTTTTCCATAGCAAAAAGCCAATACTGATCCATCCCAAAAGATCAAGTAGTGATGGAGCTTTCTCTGATATTTTCCAAACGTATTGAATATGCAATATTGCTAAAAAGCTAAAGGCAACAAATATCAAAAAATATCTATTGTTTACAAATTCTTTAAATGTTTTTTTTGCTACCTGTAACTGAAATTCCATACTTTTATCTAGATATTTTTTCTAAAAATCGTAACAACTTACATTGAGGTTGCTAAATCGGCGATCGCGAATCATTCTGATCGCGCAATGTGTAAAAGTCCTTATCTGGACTCCACTGAATAGCGCCATCGCGTCCTGTCCAAAACACTCTGACCTTAGACTCATCTAAACGATTGACCATCTCTTCGACAACACTACTAGCCGAGGCGATCGCAATCTTCGGGTTTATAGCTTGTAATATTTTCGGATCAATACTGCCACCAGTCCACCAGAGAATGTCTGCTGATAGTTTAGGTAATAGATCTTTTTGATTGATGATCAATTGTTGAGTTTTAGAGTCAAAACTGCTTAGCAATAACCAAGATAGCTTACCGATTGTGAATTTGATAATGTTAGGCGATTGATTAAGTAGTTGAATTTCAATTTGGCTGTTGATTTTAAGTGTTTCACCAGTTTTGAGTGAGGTGATTGGAATATTGACATTGGACAAAGATTGCTGAAGTTTTTGATAGTTTTTGGACGAAACCCCAAGATTTATATCTCTAAACTGTTTGATGGCTAGAGATTTGGATAGCAGGCTATTCCAGCCATTGCTCACATCGGGTTGCGTGTCCGTAGCGATCGCCCAGTCAATCTGATTAATACCTGATTTTTGTAAAAATGGTTGCAGGGTAAAGCTCGCGAACTGTTCATCACCACTATTGATCAGTACAGTCTGACTCTGAGATTGGATCAACATAATCGGAACTTCATTGAATGCGGGCAAAGTCACCTGAAACGTATTTGTCTGCGCGATCGCATTTGGCACAAACAGGACAAGGCAAGCAAGGGTAAAGGCGATCGTCCAACGCTGCATTTTGCTAAACCAAGGTACTAACCAAATGGCGAGAAATAGTCCATAGGCGACAAACATCTGCCAAAGTGCGATCGCACCGACACTAGTATTAGCTTTAGGTAAAGTATTAATCCACTGCGCGATAAAAACGATCCAATGCAGAAATGGATAAAGCAACCAAGCGATCGCCGCTCCAAGTGGTATAAAAATTATTCCTAATATGCCGCTAATAATTCCGCCATAGGTCGAAACTGCTACTAAGGGTGTCGTAAATACATTAGCAAGCAGGCTATAAGGCGTAATTTTTCCAAACATCAATAGTTGCAAGGGCAAAGTCCAGATATAAGCAGCGATCGGCACAGACATCAAATCAGCGATCGCAGGGGGTAGCAATTGCAAACGTTGAGTAATCGCCCTTGAACTAGTGATCAATCCAAAGGTTGCCAAAAAACTAAACTGAAAGCCTAAGTCCCAAATCCAAAGAGGTTGATAGATCAACAATATTACTGCTGTAACTAATAAACCCACTACTGGTCGGCTGCGACGCTGCACCACTAATCCGATCAGGCTACCCATGCCCATAATCACCGCCCGCAAAATTGAAGGACTAGCACCTGTTAAGAGCAGATATCCCAGCAAAGACAGGCTCCCCAAAGCAAATTGCTGTTTGAGATTACCACCTCGGCTCAAGGCGATCGCCGCCCCTAGCACCAAAGTCACCTGAAATCCCGAAGCCGCTAATACCGCCGCTAATCCCGCCTCAATAAACTCATCTTTGACACTGCTAGGCAAATCAACAGCCCGACTTCCCAGCACTAAAGAACTAAGCAGAGAGCCTTCTGGCACGCCAGCCCCCATGACATGGGCGCGAACAATGCGACTAACAAACCACCATTCACCAAAACTAGGTGGATCACCTTGCATCACTATTGATCGACCACTTAACCCAGCAAAAACACCTTGGCGAGCTAAAAACGCTTTAAAGTCAAAGGCTCCAAAATTATCAGCACGACTCGGCAAATACAGTCTTCCCGAAAGCTCAACTATTTGCCCAGATCGCAGCCCCGTCACCTTGATCAAAGGCAAAGTCACATACAGCTTGCCTGAGATATTGATAAAATCTGGAGATTTTTGATTAGCTGAAGTTGGGTTAGAAACTGGCAAATTTTCAGCCGTAGCTTTAATGTTGGTTTTCCCAGAAGTATTAATTTGCTTTACAGCCAACAAAAATTTTGCGCGTTCACTACGAGTCAGACTAGGAGCATCAATGACTTCGCCTCGGACAACCACATTTGACAGCGGCGCATATTTAGAAACATCGCTCATTTCTGGTTGTGGCGATCGCATCTTTACATAAAAGAAAGACAACAGAGCCACAATCGTTGCTAATAAATAGACCCAACGTTTAGGGCCTAATCGCCAGATTGAAGGAATAATTAGCGACAATCCTAGTCCGACACCACAAATCGTCCAGAAGCCGAGCCAATCCGCTAAAAAACTGGCATAAGCTCCCGAAATAAAAAATAGTGCAAAGACTAAAGCAACTGGTGATTTCATGCAATTAACTTAAATCTTCGCCATAGTTATGCCGAATGGCCCGATCGCTAAACTCTGATGGGGGGCGATCATTACTCCAAGCCCACCAAGCCGCATCACATTCGCAATGATAAAATTCCTGCCACTTGCGCTGATGGTTTTCAGTATAAACAGGCGATCGGCGATTAATCCATACAGCTTCAGCTTTACTTGGCGGTTGACCACAGCGAGGACAGCAAAAACTTATAGCATGGCTTGCCTTATCGATCCAGTCAGGAGGTGTCGGATTAAAAGCTTCCATAAAAATCCATAAAAACTGACAAACAAATCACAATATAGCTTTCATCGCAGCTATATTTCTGTCAGCAGCATAATAACAGCCTTATGCAAGCTCCAAAGAAAAAATAGTAAATCTAAAATAGTAAATCTACATCTGTCGCCACTTGCAAAATTAAAAACCAAGAAACGAGTTGCGGCGCTTCGCGCCGCAACTCGTTTCTTGGTTTTGTGTCCTGCCTGCGTCATCACAATGCAAGCGAGACGCTTGCGCTACATGGGGATATTCTTTTCGAGAAATCACCTAACAAGACTGGCGACAGCCATATCATCATTTTTTACTTAGAAAAATCAATTTTGGAGTTTTCCGCGCCTAAGGCGCGGAAAACTCCAAAATTGATTTCATAATGAAAATTGCTGGCAAAATGGTAATAGTCCTGAATTGAGTCCCCCATGTCCTCTGAATCAACGCCCTTAAAAACAATCTCCCTAACCACGCCACTTTTTTATGTCAACGATCGCCCCCACATTGGTAGCGCCTATCCCACGATCGCGGCCGATGCCTTTGCGCGATTCCATCGGCTTAAAGGGCATCCAGTCATGTTTGTGACAGGCACAGATGAACATGGGCAGAAAATTCAGCGCACTGCCGAAAAAAACAACCTATCTCCCCAAGAACATTGCGATCGCACCGTTGCCGAGTTTTATAGGCTTTGGGAAAAATTTAATATCCGCTTTGATCGATTCACCCGCACTACAGCTCCAAAACATCAAGCGATCGTCAACGAATTTTTTCAAAAGGTCTATGAATCTGGTGACATCTATCTAAATCAACAAAAGGGATGGTACTGCGTTGCTTGCGAAGAATTTAAGGAAGAACGGGAGTTACCCGCCAGCCACCATTGCCCCACCCATACCAATGTCGTCTGTGAATGGCGCGACGAACCGAATTATTTTTTCCGTCTTTCCAAATATCAAGATGCACTTGATCAATTTCACCTAGACAATCCAGATTTCATTCAACCCGAAAGCCGCCGCAATGAAGTCTTAGGTTTCATGAAACAGGGGTTACAAGATTTTTCGATTTCCCGAATCAACCTAGATTGGGGCTTTCCCATACCTAACGATCCTAGTCATACTATTTATGTCTGGTTTGACGCATTGCTGGGCTATGTTACAGCTTTACTAGAGCCAGATGACGCGCCCACCCTAGAAAATGCCCTCAAAAAGTGGTACCCCTTTAATTTACATATCATCGGCAAAGATATTCTGAGGTTTCACGCAATTTACTGGCCTGCCATGCTGATGTCCGCAGGATTGCCACTACCTGAGCGCGTATTTGGTCATGGTTTGTTGACAAAAGACGGATTAAAAATGGGAAAGACTTTAGGCAATACGATCAATCCCTATGACCTCGTTGATCGTTTTGGCGCTGATCCCATCCGCTATTACTTTCTAAGAGAAATTGAGTTTGGTCGCGATGGCGATTTTAACGAAGAAAGATTCATTGCGATCGTCAACGCTGACCTTGCTAACAGTCTTGGTAATTTACTCAATCGCAGTATCGGCATGGCTAATAAATATTGCCAACAATCTATTCCATTTCACGATCCCAGCGATCGCACTGAGGTTTCAGATTTAGTACGCCCCATAATTGACCAAGCCTCAAATCTTGGCGATCGCGTAGCCCTTGACTATCAAAACCTAAACTTTCGCGCTGCCGCAGAAAAAATCCTAGAATTAATTTGGAACTGTAATAAGCTAATCGATGAAACTACTCCTTGGAAGCAGTTCAAAGCAGGAAAACAACAAGAAGTCAACGAAGTTATATATGTTTTACTGGAATCAGTGCGAATTTCCACTTACTTACTCTCGCCCATTACCCCACAGTTAAGCATCGCAGCTTACGCACAGTTAGGATTAAGTTTTGACGAAACTAAGCCGCCTGATTGGAGTCATAGACATTGGGGAATCATTCAATCAGGTCAGTCTCTAGCAGCCCCAACCCCGATCTTTCAACGTATTGAGGTCAACTAGAAACTTAAAGTACAGTCTATTGAGGCTTTAAAAGGTACAGAGAGATTCTTGAAAGTGCCGCGAAGCGGCACTTTCAAGAATCTCTCTAGATTTTATAAAAACGCAAAGTGCTGTAAGCAGCCGTATCAAATCCAATATTTGCAAGCTTGACAACATTTAAGATTTGTAATTAATTTAGCTATTAAATTAGTAAAAATCTATACCTCTGAGTATATTTACTTATAGTGTATAATTGAGGATAGATTATAAAAATAGAATTATTATTTTAATTATAAAAAGTTCATATTTTAGTTTTAAGTCTTTATTAAACGAGCTTATTAAGCTTTCTAATCAAGTTTAATTCGTCCAAGTTTATCAACGAGACATTTAAAACTAAATCATTGCAAAATCTTTAAGCGACTCTCAAATAGTCTTGGGATAAAGCGAGATATTTTACTAAAGATTACTTTTAGCGTCCAAATACCAGCCATAAACAAGCTGGAAGTTAATTTATTAAAAAATTTTAAGAGGTTTTCTAAATCAGGTAAACACTTAGGACGGTTTTAAGGATCAATGCTAATACCAAAGCTTCATCCCGCAGCACTAGATAACAAACGTTCTATAGGAAAAAATATGTTACCTTTTGAGCAAGATTCTGGTTTCAAACCAGACCAAATTTTGGAGAACCGAGGGCGAGTCGCCATCTTCATTGATGGCTCAAACCTATTTTACGCAGCCTTGCAACTTGGCATCGAAATTGACTACACCAAGCTGCTTCTATGCTTGACCGATGGCTCAAGACTGCTGAGAGCCTTCTTCTACACTGGTGTTGATCGCACCAATGAAAAACAGCAAGGTTTTTTGCTGTGGATGCGACGCAATGGCTATCGAGTTATTTCTAAAGAGCTAATCCAGTTACCAGATGGCTCCAAAAAAGCCAATCTTGATGTAGAAATTGCTGTGGATATGATGGCACTAATTGGCTCTTATGACACGGCGGTATTGGTAAGCGGCGATGGGGATCTCGCCTATGCAGTTGATGCAGCTAGCTATCGCGGAGTAAGAGTTGAAGTTGTTAGTTTGCGTTCAATGACTAGCGATCATTTAATTAATGTCGCTGACCGCTACGTTGATCTTGAAGCTATCAAGGAAGACATCATGAAAGTGTCTCGACCACAATCCTCACCGATGGTTTCACCCTCCTTAGTAACCAGTTACGCCTATCGTCCGATTTCTGGAGCCATCTCCACTGAAGGCGATCGCGACAGCTAGTTACATCAAAACAACCCTAATTTAATATCTGCTCGATCTAAGCAGATATTAAATTTTTGCCATGTTTAGTGAACAAAACTGCAAAAATATTGACAGAAGTTGCCATTGTCAATATATTATAGAGTTCGCTGTAAAATATTCTGTCTTCGTAATTTGCTTTTGCCAGATTGTAGCTAACCCACTGCATAAGACATATGCTTACACGAAGATTGTGCTTGCAGACCAACGCCTACGGTTGCCATCAAAAAGCAATTTCGGCGCGATCACAACCTACAAAACTGACAACAAATTGGGAGACTTATAGTGGCTCGCATTGCAGGAGTTGACCTTCCGCGTGACAAGCGCATCGAAATAGGACTAACGTATATATACGGAATTGGTCTGACTAGCGCCAAAAAAATCTTAGCAGCTACCAAAATAAACCCCGACACAAGGGTTAAAGAGCTTACTGATCCTGAAGTAACAACTTTACGTCAAGAGGTAGAATCTAACTTTCAAGTAGAAGGCGATCTACGTCGTCTTGAAGGTTTAAGCATTAAACGACTAGTGGACATCGGTTGCTACCGAGGTCGTCGTCATCGGATGGGACTACCCGTGCGTGGACAACGTACTCGTACCAACGCGCGTACTCGTCGTGGCGGTCGTCGTACTGTTGCAGGCAAGAAGAAAGCTCCAGGTAAGAAGTAAGTAAGGATTAATACGAAACTAGGTTATATAAGAAAAACATGGCTCGTCAAACAACTCGTAGAACTGGCGCACGGAAAAATAAGCGCAACGTCCCTAATGGAGTCGCTTACATCCAGTCTACTTTCAACAACACTATTGTCACGATCGCTGACACCGTAGGTGATGTCATCTCTTGGTCTTCAGCAGGTGCTAGTGGTTTCAAGGGCGCAAAAAAAGGTACTCCATTTGCTGCTCAAACTGCCGCCGAATCAGCGGCACGTAGAGCAATGGAACAGGGAATGCGTCAGGTTGAAGTAATGGTTACAGGTCCTGGATCGGGACGTGAAACTGCCGTGAGAGCACTCCAAGCTGCTGGGCTAGAAATCACTCTTATTCGTGATATCACGCCCATCCCTCACAATGGCTGTCGTCCTCCAAAGCGCAGACGTGTGTAATCAATTACGAATTAGCAATTACGAATTAAAAACATAAACCCGTAATTCGCAACTCGTAACTTTTCAATTCTCTAATTTCCCTCTTTGATTTTTGTTTACTCTTGCAGACTAAGTCGGTACAAATATGGCACAGTTTCAGGTTGAGTGCGTTGCATCCCACACAGAAAAAGATAATAGTCAGTACAGTCAATTTGTACTGGAACCACTAGATAGGGGGCAAGGCATTACCATTGGAAACGCGCTCAGACGGGTATTGCTATCTAATCTAGAGGGAGCAGCCGTCACCGCCGTTCGCATTGCTGGTGTTAACCACGAATTTGCAACGATTCCAGGTGTGCGCGAAGATGTTCTGGATTTAATGCTCAACCTGAAAGAACTCGTGTTGAAGTCTTACAGCTCAGCACCGCAGATCATTCGTCTGGTAGAGCGAGGTCCAAAATTGGTAATGGCAACTAGTTTCCATTCTTTACCAACGGACATCGAGATCGTTAATCCTAATCAATATATTGCCACTCTCAGTGAGGGGGCAACGCTAGAGATGGAATTAACTATTGAGCGCGGCAAAGGCTATCGATCAGTTGATCGATCTAAAGAAGATCACAGTTCACCGATTGATACCCTCAAAATTGACGCGGTATTTATGCCTGTGCGTAAAGTCAAATATGAGATTAGAGATGCTCGAATCGGTGATGCGATTAATAAAGAGAGTCTTCAGCTTGATATTTGGACAAACGGCAGCATTACCCCTCAAGAAGCACTTAGCCAAGCTGCTAGTGTGCTAGTGAATTTGTTCTCTCCTTTGCAAGAGATTACCCTTGCGCCATCATTGCCTCAAGAGCGTGATGAGCAGGATGAGACTAAGCAAATCCACATTGAAGAATTACAACTATCAGTCAGGGCTTATAACTGTCTCAAACGTGCACAGATTAATACCGTTGCTGATTTGTTGGAATACACCCAAGACGATTTATTAGAAATTAAGAATTTTGGTCAAAAGTCGGCTGAGGAAGTCATGGATGCTCTGAAACAGCATCTGGGTCTAACCTTAACTGAGTCCAAAGCTTCTAAAGTTCTGTAAATAGCTCTCACCCAACAGAGTTTCGTTTAATATTCATCTAGTACATACCCATGCGCCACCGTTGTAAAACCCCTCAGCTCAACCGAGCTGCCGATCAGCGAAAAGCTCTTCTCAGAGCCTTGACCACTGAGCTAATCCTCAGAGGTGAAATTAAGACAACTAGAGCTAAGGCAGACGCTGTCCGAACCAATGTTGATCATATGATCACTTTAGCTAAAAACGGCTCTCTCCACGCTCGTCGTCAAGCGATCGCTTTTCTATACGATATTTCAGTCAAGGACGGCGAACCTGTTAGCGATCGCCCCATGACCAAGACCAAGCAAGAGCAACTACCAGAAGCAGAGCGCGTCACCACCTTGGTTGACTTACTTTTTACCCAAGCAAAAGAACGCTATGCAGAGCGTAATGGTGGTTATACCCGCATCGTGCGTACCGTCAGCCGACGTGGCGACAATGCCGAGATGGCAATCTTGCAACTCGTTTAGATAGCTCTTCTAGATATGCTTTTTGCTAAATCTTCGTCACCCCGCCGTGTCGCCTTAGCTATCCAATATCTGGGTACACATTACTACGGATGGCAAAGACAGCCTAACCATCGCAGTGTGCAACAAACAATTGAAGAAGTAATTTCTGAGATCTGTGTCAAGCCAACTGTGTTGCATAGTGCGGGTCGAACTGATACTGGTGTTCATGCGTCGGCTCAAGTAGCCCATTTTGATACATCAAGTATGATTCCTCCCCACAAATGGGAAAAGGTAATCAATAGCTATCTGCCCGATGACATTCTGATATGTAGATCGACTGAAGTAGCTAGTGACTGGCACGCAAGATTTTCGGCAACATGGCGACGTTATCGATACACGATATATACCGCTACTAGCCCGAATTTATTTGTAAGCAGGTTTAGCTGGCATTACTACCATGATCGCCTGAACGAAAGCCTAATCCATCAAGCCTTGCAGCCTATGTTAGGCAATCAGGATATGGCTGCATTTCAGAGAGCAGGTTCTAGTCGTCCCCATAGCCGCCTTGAGCTTCAAGAAGCTCTATGTTGGCGAGACGGAGACTTTGTGCATATCGAAGTCCAAGCGAGTGGCTTCTTGTACGGGATGATTCGCTTGTTAGTTGGTCAATTAGTAGATGTTGGACGATCTAGTCTAGCGATCGCTGATTTCACTGATATCTGGAAGCAACAGCGCCGTACTGAAGTCAAGTACGCTGCACCACCACAAGGGTTATGTCTTCTGTCCATTGGATATGCTGACAACCCATTTGTCGAGCTAGCATCGCGCCAGCAAACGTTGAGTTTAAAGACAAACCAAGCCATAACTTTGGTTTGACATTACTAAGGCTCTTCCAAATCAAAAAGTTTCATAGATAAATTTCCTTTGTAGAGAAACTAATGACTACAACTACACTCACTCCTAATAAAAGCTACTTACCAAAAGATACAGAACGTAAGTGGTATGTTATTGATGCCGAAGGTCAACGCCTCGGACGGCTTGCTAGCGCGATCGCAGTAATCTTGCGTGGAAAGAACAAGCCTATCTATACTCCTCACTTGGATACTGGAGACTTCGTTGTTGTAATTAACGCCGAAAAAATTGCTGTCACAGGTAAAAAATCCACCCAAAAACTATATAGAAGACATTCAGGTCGTCCAGGCGGCATGAAAACTGAAACCTTTGAAAAGGTAATTGCTCGCGTACCTGAGAGGGTTCTTGAACACGCTGTTAAGGGTATGTTGCCGAAGAACACTCTAGGTCGTCAGCTTTTCACAAAGCTGAAGGTTTATGAAGGTACTAGCCATCCCCATGAAGCTCAACAACCTGAAACCTTAGTCATTAATACCATTCCATCGCTGAAGCAGGAGAAATAACTGATGTCCGATACTGAACGTTCAAACCGTGCTGTCTATTGGGGTACTGGTCGCCGTAAGACTGCTGTAGCCCGCGTCCGTCTTGTTCCTGGCGATGGTAAAATCGTCATCAATGGTAAACCTGGTGATTTGTATTTGCAGTTCAATCCTGCTTACATCTCGGGGGTAAAGGCTCCCCTAGAAACTCTAGGCTTAGAAAATGAATATGATGTGATGGTCAATGCCCACGGTGGCGGTGTCACAGGTCAAGCCGATGCGATCCGTTTGGGTGTGGCTCGCGCCTTGTGTGAGCTTGCTCCTGAAAACCGTAAGCCTCTCAAAGTTGAAGGTTACATGACTCGTGATCCTCGTTGTAAGGAACGTAAAAAATACGGACTCAAAAAAGCCCGTAAAGCTCCTCAATACTCAAAACGGTAACTACCAAAAAAGAAAAAGCCTCGCAATGCGAGGTTTTTTCTTTTTTGGTTTCAAAACCAGAAGATGATTAGCGGCGCGAAGCTCCGCACCGCTAATCTTTCACTGGGAAGGGAGTAAGCAAAACTTGCTTTGCTATAGAACCAGAATTGATGCTTTTTAGACGATCGCTTAAAAACTATGAGCAAACAAGTTAAAATGTAAAGGTTTGTTACAAACTTCTAATACCCTTATCCCAAGTAAATTGTGTCGGCTTTATCCCCTGAAACTAGTTATCGTTGGAGTCGTGACAACTACTCTGAACTCGCTCGCACTATTGATATTTGGCGGACAGTACTCACCTTTTCTTGGATTGTTTGGATCGATGGGAAGAAGTGGAGCTATGTGGGCGGAAAAACTGAAGCAAAAGCCAAACGTAGGACTCGACTAAGAGCGATTTGGTTACGCGAGTCATTGTTGCAGTTGGGGCCCACATTTATTAAGGTCGGTCAGCTTTTATCTACCCGTGCGGACATTTTACCTACAGAGTCCGTAGAGGAGCTATCAAAATTACAGGATAAAGTTCCCGCTTTTAATGCAGCAAAGGCTAAACAAATCATTGAGTCCGAGTTGGGTAAGCCCATTGACGAAATGTTTAGTTATTTTGATCCAGTACCACTTGCCGCCGCAAGTCTAGGTCAAGTGCATAAAGCCCAATTGCACACGGGGGAAGAAATAGTTGTTAAGGTGCAACGACCAGGACTGCTAAAGCTATTTGCGATCGATTTGGGGATTCTCAAGAGCATTGCTCAGTATTTTCAGAATCATCCTAAGCATGGCAAGGGGCGCGATTGGGTAGGAATTTACGAAGAGTGTCGCAAAATTCTTTATGAAGAAGCAGACTACTTGAATGAAGGGAAGAATGCCGACACATTTCGCCGCAATTTTAGAAGCGATCGCCGCATTATCGTGCCACGGGTTTATTGGCGTTACGTTTCAAGGCGAGTTTTAGCTCTGGAGTATATGCCAGGGATCAAAGTTAGCAACTATGAAGCTCTGGAAGCAGCAGGAATTGATCGTAAAAATATTGCCCGAATTGGCGCTGAAGCTTACCTAGAGCAGCTACTCAATCACGGTTTTTTTCATGCTGATCCCCATCCTGGAAATTTGGCGGTAACGGCGAAAGGAGAATTAATTTTTTATGATTTTGGGATGATGGGGCAGATCCAATCAATCACCCGTGATAAGTTACTTAGCGTCTTTTTTGGAATCGCCAAAAAAGATGCTGAAGCAGTAATTAATTCATTAGTTGCCTTAGGAGCTTTAGAAGTTACTGGTGATAGTGGACCAATCAGGCGATCGGTGCAATATATGCTAGATAACTTTATGGGTCAGCCGATGGAAAAGCAATCAGTTGCCGCCATTAGTGATGATATATATGACATTGCTTACGATCAGCCGTTTCGATTTCCTGCTACATTCACCTTTGTGCTCAGAGCAATCTCTACACTTGAAGGATTGGGAAAAGGACTAGATCCCACTTTTAACTTTATGGAAGTCGCAAAACCTTACGCAACAAATCTTATGGAAAATGGCAGTAATAAAGAGTCTGGCAGTTTGTCTACTGCTTTTTTAGGCGAACTCGGCAGACAAGCCGCACAGGTTAGTAATACCGCGATCGCCTTACCACGCCGCATTGATGACACCCTTGCTAAGCTTGATCGTGGCGATATCCGAGTTAGGGTAAAGTCTCAAGAAACTGATCGACTGCTGCGGCGACTTAGCAATGTCGGGATTGGGGCAATTTATGCAATATTAAGCGCAACTTGCCTATTGTGTGCCACTCTTCTATTTATAAATGGTTGGCAAATCCCTGCAATTGGAGCAAGCTTAGTCGGTGGCTTTTTTATATTGTTAGTATTGCGGTTATTGTCAAAGATTGATCGCCCAGAAAAATAAATGCCCAAACATATTGCTTGAGTTTTTGCCTACGAAGGTTAAACTAAAGATTGCTTTAGCAAAAACTTGTCTATCTAAGTACTTCGAGCCGAACCACCTAACATGAAGCGTCTATTTGCGGGAGCAACCGATACAGGCTGCGTCAGGTCAGCTAATCAAGATTCTTATCATATCGATCCAGATGGACGATTTTTTATAGTTGCTGACGGCATGGGCGGTCACGCAGGCGGCGAAGTCGCAAGTCAAATTGCTGTTGATTCCATTCGTGAATGCTTGGAAGCATACTGGGAAGTCGAGACGAATCCCCAAAAGTTAATGCAGGATGTGATCGATAAGGCTAATCAAGCAATTATCAATGATCAAAATGCCAACCCGATTCGCTCGGATATGGGTACAACTATTGTGATCCTGATATTTCGGGAAGATCAGGCTTGGTTTTGCCATATTGGAGATTCCCGTTTATATCGTCTAAGGGGAGCAAAGCTAGATCAAATTAGTGACGACCACACATGGATTGCTAGGGCAATTCAGACTGGAGTAGTGAATGCTGACGAAGCTAAGAGCCATCCTTGGCGACATATGCTATTGCAATGTCTGGGTCGCGAAGATCTCAAGGGCATAGTTGCGGGTGAAGTTGAGTGGCAACCAGGCGATCGCTTTTTGATTTGTAGTGATGGTTTAACTGAAGAGTTGAGTGATGATCGGATTGCCCACCAACTCAAGAGTATCCGTAACTGTCAACAGGCCGCTCAAGCTTTAATCGAATCTGCTAAATTGCGCGGCGGTCGAGATAATATTACTGTTGTAATTGTTTCTAATGAACTAAATTCTCATAATTGAGGCTCAAATATATAGAAAGTACCGATGGCTGAGCGAAGTCGAAGCCTTTGGTACTAAACTGGTACATTTTTTCCCAGAGCGTCCATACTTCCTATATAAAATTTAAGGGATTTTAAGTTTCAAATGAATAGCCTGCAAAGATTCGGCTTTTTAATTTTGATAACTTTAGCTTTAGTAGTTGCGCTAGCAATGACAGAAGCGCAATTTTTAGCGAAGTCTGAATCAGAGTCCAGCCTAATTGAGGAAGCTTGGGGACAAGCTGGCTCGATCGCCTACCAAGCTTCAGCAAAAACAATGATTTCCAAGAATGGCGCAGGTGTCCCCCTTGATAATTTGCAAAGACGATATTTGCGAAGGTACTTTATTGATTACATCGATCAAGTAGCCGTGGTTTACAATGCTCAAATGATGGATCGTTGGGTGTTTGGTAATGTAGCAGTGCATTTTGGGGAAGTCGAGTCCATTGCTCAGACCTACTGCGATCGCATATACCTGCGCGATCCCTATAAAGGCGAAGATGTTAGACAATTATCAATTCTTGTACATGAAATGGTTCATGTGCGGCAATGTGAGCAAAATGGTGGCTTGGATCAATTTGGCTATCAATATTTTGTGCAGTACAAAAGGGGCAAACAAAAGTATGAAAATAATCCCCTAGAGCGAGAAGCCTACGATCTGCAAGTTCGCTTTGCTCAAAAGTATCAAGAATAAAACCCGAATCATATTTGGATGCTGTAGACACTTGCATTAGGAAAAACAAGAAGAGCGTTGCGGCGCTTCGCGCCGCAACGCTCTTCTTGTTTTTTGATACACTTGGCGACAGCTATAACGTTAAAATTAATAATGTTATTTCATGGCTTTCTTGCTTTGTACACCCGACCTCTAGCGAATCTAATCGAACAATTACAACGGTTGCCTGGTGTGGGGGCAAAAACTGCTCAACGGCTTTCACTACATATTCTCAAACGACCTACTGAAGAAGTCGAAGCCCTAGCGCAAGCACTCATCCAAGCAAAGCAACTGGTTGGAAGCTGCACAGTATGTGGACATCTTTCAGCCGAACCAGTATGTGAGATCTGTGCAACCCCTAGTCGTGACAATTCAGTTATCTGCGTTGTGACTGACTCGCGCGACTTGATCGCCCTTGAAAAAACCAGAGAATTTCGTGGTAAATATCACGTCCTTGGTGGATTGATTTCACCGATGGATGGGATTAGTCCCGACCAGTTGAATATTCAAACTCTCGTGCGCCGAGTTAGTGGAAATAAAGTAAGCGAGGTGATCATGGCGATCGCACCCAGTGTTGAGGGCGAGACGACAACTTTATATGTGGGTGGATTATTAAAGCCTTTTACAAAAGTTACGCGAATTGCCTTTGGTATTCCGATGGGCGGTGATCTAGAATATGCAGATGAGGTTACACTTGCAAAGGCTATTGAAGGTAGACGTGAAATAGATTTTTGATCAAAGCAATCGAGACAATCATAAATCAATCATGAAATGCGATCTGCGATCGCCAAGCATTATCAAAAAGGTTGAAATATCTGGTTGCATATTGTTTCATCATACGGATAATATTTTGCTCATTCGCAAAGTACTGACAACAATGATTAGCCCATTACCTAGTAAAACATCTATGGCAACTTTATCTGGGTTAATTGGTTCTGGATGCATAATTTTTGGATTGCCGTGTTTTCCTCCTATGTTCAGCAACTTGTCAGCTAGAGAGCCACAGGCTATTTTGGTTTTAGGCGGTTCTCCTAGCCGCGAAAATTTTGCGGCTCAGTTTGCGCTTCAACATCCCCAACTTCCCATCTTTGTCTCTTCAGGAAGCCCAAAAGAATATGCTGAATATGTTTTTGATAGTGCAGGTATAGAACCCGATCGCGTTCACCTAAATTATGATGCTGTAGATACGGTCACTAACTTTACGGTGATGGTAAAGAAACTGGAGGAGCAAAAAATTACAGATGTGTATGTGCTTACTTCAGAGTTTCATATGCCCCGCGCCCTTGTGATTGGCAAAATTGTTTTAGGTAGTCGTGGTATTACCATGCATCCAGTGACAGTTCCTTCAACAATAAGGGCTGAAAATCCAGCTAAAGCTCTCCGTGATGGTTTGCGATCAGTCTTTTGGTTAGTCACGGGAAATTAATAAATGAGTTGCAGCGCGAAGCACTCTCTAAAAGCCCAAAGAGTGAGTTATGTCGTTTCACGCCACAACTCACTCTTTGGGTTTTTAGGATAAATTTTAAAATTGTATTGCTCGAAAATTCCCTTTGGTGTTATCTTGGTAAAGCGCAAAAAAAGCGCAGCGCCGGGATAGCTCAGTTGGTAGAGCAGTGGACTGAAAATCCACGTGTCACGAGTTCAAATCTCGTTCCTGGCATAATTTAAAAAAGTAAAAGTGCTGCCCTGCAACACTTTTACTTTTTTAGGCTTGAAATCACGATCCTATTGCTTGAGCGGCAATCCATGCTGTTGTCCAAGCACTTTGAAAATTAAAGCCACCCGTCACCCCATCAATATCTAAAATTTCTCCCGCAAAATATAAACCTCGACAAACTTTACTTTCCATTGTCTGAAAATTAACATCCTGCAAGCAAATACCGCCACAGGTTACAAACTCTTCCTTAAAAACGCCCTTACCCGCGATCGCATATTCACTGGCAGTTAATACATTGAGAATTTGCTGCATTTCTTTGTTAGAGAGATCAGCCCAGCGTTTTTCAAGCTCCACTTCAGCTTTAGTCAATAGATATTCCCATAGGCGCAAGGAAATCTCCACGGGACAATAATTAGAGACAAACTTTTTGGGTTGCTCACTCTTAGCTGCAAATAGAATTTGTTTAACTGCTTCGGTTTTGAGTGCAGGAATCCAGTTGACGGCTAGTGGCGCTTGATATTGACAGTCATGGAGTTCGCGGGCTGCCCAAGCTGACAACTTGAGAACGGCGGGACCACTTACCCCCCAATGGGTTACGAGCATTGCTCCCGACTGTTCTAGTTGAGTACGAGTCGATTTTTTCTTGTCTGAACTTATTCTCAAAAGCTTAACATTGACTGGATTTACGCTCACTCCCGCTAGTTCGTGTAACTGCGTATCTTTGATATTGAATGTAAACAATGAAGGGACAGGTGGCTCTAGTTTGTGTCCAAGGGATTTCGCGATCGCATAGCCAGAAGGACTGCTACCTGTGGCAAGTAAGAGGCGATCGCAAATTAGCGTTTCCCCACCTTTAAGTAATAATTCAAATTTAGAGACTTCTTCAGATTTACCTAACTTCTCAATCTTCTGCACTAGGACATTGTTACGCAGACTCACGCCAGCTTTTTTAGCAGCAAACATCAGGGCTTCGACAATTGTTTCAGAATCATCAGTAATCGGAAACATTCTGCCATCGGCTTCCGTTTTTAACTTCACACCTTCGGCACTAAACCACCGCACTACATCTAGGGCTTGAAAACGCGAAAAGGCTCCCCGAAGGGCTTTTCCCCCTCTGGGATAATTTTGAACTAGCTGTGAAGGCTCAAAACAATGGTGTGTGACATTACAGCGACCGCCGCCCGAAACTCTGACTTTGGCTAGGGGTTGTCGTCCTGCCTCTAGCAATGTGACATGA
>Ga0136636_10000768_pt1 | contig 17479 bp, 7 predicted proteins | sample AntDrymUQ8522106_2_FD_104653 | JGI IMG/M metagenome (GOLD analysis project Ga0136636, IMG submission 104653) | Polar desert sand microbial communities from Dry Valleys, Antarctica - metaG UQ852 (21.06) | ecosystem: Environmental > Terrestrial > Soil > Desert | place: Antarctica: Dry Valley... | reverse complement strand
GTACATTGGTCGTCGAAAGCATTTTCCGAAAGCTGATCGAGATGTGCATAAAATTCCTTTTCAGGAACACCTGCATCCCTTATTGAAGCAGGAATCCCAACAGCCGTCTTCAGCTTATCAATGGCAGCGATAAGTCCTTCCACTTTTGCTTCAGGAGTTGCGCCTTGTATTCCCAGGTAATCAGCCAGACGGGCATAGCGATAAATGGCATCGGGATATTTGTATTGAGGGAAAGTAGCCTGTTTTCGGGGTGAGTTGGTGGCATTGAAACGGATAACCTCATTGATAAGCAGTGCATTGGCAAGTCCGTGGGGAACATGAAATTCAGAACCCAGCTTATGAGCCATGGAGTGGCAAACACCCAGGAATGCATTTGCAAAAGCAATACCGGCAATGGTAGCGGCATAATGCATTTTCTCCCTGGCCTTTTGGTTGGCGCTACCTTCGGTAACAGAGGCTTCGAGGTATTTGAAAATCAACCTGGCGGCTTCGAGGGCGTAAGGATTTGTGAATTCGGTTGCAAAAACCGAAGCCAGCGCCTCAACGGCATGGGTAAGTGCATCAACTCCTGACCAGGCGGCAAGCTTGGCAGGCATGGTCATTACAAATTCAGGATCGATAATGGCCATATTGGGCGTAAGCGAGTAATCGGCAATAGGATATTTGATACCGGTTTTTTCATCGGTAACAACAGCAAAAGGAGTTACCTCGGAGCCGGTACCCGATGTGGTGGGAATGGCAACCATCATGGCTTTTTTGCCTAAAGCGGGGAATGCATATATCCGCTTCCGGATATCCATAAACCTGAGCGCAAGACCTTCGAACTCCATTTCGGGATGCTCGTACATAAGCCACATAATTTTAGCGGCATCCATTGCTGATCCGCCGCCGAGGGCAATAATTACATCCGGCTGGAAAGGACTCATACGGGCCAGACCTTTACGCACATTGGCAAGCGTAGGGTCAGGCTCTACTTCATAAAACACATTGGATTCGATGTGCAGGCTGTTAAGATGTTGAACCACTTTTTCGCAATATCCTAGGTCGTAAATTGGTTTATCGGTAACAATAAATGCCTTTTTCTTGCCTGCCAGATCCTGCAATGCTACAGGAAGAGAGCCGGTTTTGAAATAGATTTTTTCGGGCATACGGAGCCAAAGCATATTTTCTCTCCTTTCGGCGTTGGTTTTAATATTTATCAGATGTTTTATTCCTACGTTCTCGCTCACCGAATTCCCTCCCCACGATCCGCAACCTAAGGTCAGCGATGGTTCCAGTCTGAAGTTATAAATATCGCCAATGGCTCCCTGCGAAGCTGGCATGTTGATAAGCAACCTTCCTGTTTTAATAAGCGAGCTGAAAGATTCGATTCGATCGGTATTGATAGGATCGGTATACAGAACCGAGGTATGGCCTATGCCTCCGAATTTCACAAGCTGGGTGGCCAGGTATTCGGCTTCGCGGAAATTCCCTGCCTTGTATAATGCCAGGATAGGTGAGAGTTTTTCGTAACTGAAAGGTTCGGAAGCGCTTATTTCAGTGGCTTCGCCTATAAGAACCTTGGTGTTTTCGGGAACAGTTATACCCGACAATACAGCAATTTTATATGCCGATTGTCCTACGATGGCTGAATTTAAATGACAGTTAACGATCATTGTTTTGCCAACCTTTTCCTTTTCTTCAGCATTCAGTATGTATGCATCATTTTCGAGAAGGAGTTGTTTCACCTTTTCGTAAACGCTTCCGACAACCACAAGCGATTGCTCCGAAGCGCAAATCATACCGTTATCAAATGTTTTCGACATCAGAACCGAGCTTACCGCCATTTTCAGATTCGCGGTTTCGTCGATAATGGCAGGAGTGTTTCCTGCACCCACACCAATGGCGGGAACACCAGATGAATATGCGGCTTTTACCATTCCGGGGCCGCCTGTTGCCAGGATAAGGTTAAGATCACGGTGATGCATAAGGTATTGTGAAGCCTCAACAGTGGGAGTCTCTATCCATCCGATAATACCTTCGGGCGCTCCTGCTTCCACAGCAGCATTCATTACAATGCGGGCGGCTTCGATGGTTGATTTTGCGGCCCTGGGATGTGGCGAAAAAATAATACCATTTCTCGTTTTCAGGGTGATCAACGCTTTGAAAATAGCCGTTGATGTTGGATTTGTTGTGGGCACTATACCGGCGATCACACCTATAGGTTCTGCATATTTCCTGATCCCGAACGTAAGATCCTCTTCGATAAGGCCAACCGTTTTTTCATCTTTATACTTGTTGTAAATGTATTCGGATGCGAACTGATTTTTAATCACCTTATCTTCAATAACACCCATGCCGGTTTCCTCAACGGCCATCCTGGCAAGTTTGATCCTGTTCTGCGCTGCAGCAAAAGCTGCTTTCTGAAAAATATGATCAACCTGTTGCTGGGTAAAGGTTCTGTATATTTTCTGTGCCTTTACAACCTGCTGAATAGTGGCTTCGATGGCTGAAAATTTGTTTTCAATATTGATTTCTGCACTTAAAGCGATGCCTTCGGCCTGCACTTCTGGTTCTTTCTTCGTTGATGTCTTCATGGCAATTTTGTGTTTTTTGATTTATCGTACTGTTTGTTTTTCGAGCGAATACAGGTATTCAATTATTTTTTCCTGCGTAGCCTGCGGAATCAGTTTGCCGTCGATTTCCACATAAGGCGGCAGTGGTTTGCTTTTAAGCGTATCGCAGCCCAGGCATACGGCGGCTTCCACATATACTTTATCTTTCAAATCGTCGGGAAGATGATCCTTGATATCCTTAAGTTCATGATTCCCCATTACATAGCATTGTGTTCCAACGCAGATTTTCAACTTTAGCTTCTTTTCCATTTTCGTAATTTTTACAGGTATTGTACTTTCACTTGTTTCAGAAATTTTTCTTCGAGTATGCGTATGATCTTTTTGATAACATTTCGCCGTATTTCCAGCTCGACAGGGAGATTGGGATCCTGGTGCGCAACATTTACACAAGTACCGACCAGGAAATGAATTACATCGGCATTCATCATATAGCGGATAATGGAGGCAGCCGGCCCTTCGATGGGAATATCCTGATTTTGAAGGACTTTAAGCTCCTGGTACACTTTGTCGAGCGTCAGGATTCCTTCGGTTACCAGATCCATCCCATCCATTTTAAAAGCTGGTGGAAGACCGTAAATCATTTTGTCCATCGGCTCTGGAAATATCTCCCTGTTTAATTCGCGGGAGATAATTTTAGCTGTTGTTCCTCCGCAAAGTATTTTAGTTCCTTTAAACTCTTTCACTGAATTTGCCAGAAATTTATCCTTGGATGCATTAAAAGGCGGACCCGAGCACAGCAGGAGCTGGCGGGGTTTGCGGCGAAAGAAAACGGCGCAACTTGCATCATCCTGAAGTTTATAAATATCGTTTTGCGAAGCCTTTTTCACTACAGCCCTCGCCAAATCGCTGGCTGAAATCATCAGGGGAGCAGCATTTTTTCTGATCACAAAATCCTGCAGATTTTTATTCCCCCAGCCAAATGGCATGTCAGTATAGCCGATACCGGATTGAGTAATCCCGTCGCTAACCATTACCAGCCGGTCGTTTTCGAGGAGATTGAAATTGGAAACATCCAATTCGTTTAGTTTACCTGAATTGTTAAGCTGCATGGTTTCACGTGCCGGATTTACGATTTCGCCGTTGCGTTCAATAAAAAATGAAGGATTACCGTATTCAATTACTGTTGTATCTCCTTCAAAATCAACATCCACAATAGTAAATGTAGAATAACTGATTCCTCTTATGCTGTCGATTGGCAATGTATCCATAATCCATTTGGCCGAGTTAATTATGGGCTCGTGGTGCAGGCGGAAATTAAGAGCCATACTTGCCGTGAGCGACGAAAGCACATTTGCTTTTATGCCACTGCCCAGTCCATCGGATAACACTGCAACATAGCGGTTTTCGCCGGATACCTTTTTTGAAAGAAAAGTATCGCCGCATACCACTTTGTTGTTCTTATTCAGTTGGTAAGCGCCAATTTCGATGATGAGATCATTTTCAGCCATTTCGGTAGTATTATTCGTTCACACCATCCGGCCCTTCGGATTCAATAATGGTGTTGAGCATGGATTCGGTATAGGAAGCATTTTCGCCCAGGAGGAAGGCTATTTTCTGTACCACAGCCATATTTTGATGAATAACCTCTTTAACCGAGCTTTTTATCATAGCATTCCGCACCTCGGGTTCGCGAATGTTCTGTATTACCCCGCAAACGATTTTGCCGGGTTGTATGGTTACAATAGAAACATGCAGCATCAGGCCGCCTGCACGAATGGTATGCTCTATCATTTCCTCCCCGGTCTGAAGCACGGAAGTGAACATTTTATAAAAAGGAAGAAGCTTACGCAGATCAGCCTTTTCGAGGCTGTTGTCCAGTTCATAAAGGTTCTTTACCTCACCACCCAATATTTCAGCAAATTTTTTATTCGAATCGATCACTTTGAGGTTTTCGTCAGCAATCACAACACCATAAGGAATTTTTTTGAGGAGTATGGATGCTTTGTCGTGCGCCACTTTACGGGTGTAAGAAACACACATCATCCGCTCCGCCTTGCCTTCGACCATAGCTTTTGCAAAATCGCGGCAATTGTCGTACCCGCATCCGCTACAGTTAAGCTCATCAGATGTTTCGAATTTTCCGGCAGCATTCAAGGCAGCAGTTATTTCCTGAGCGGTAATCTGCTTAAGAACAAGCGGATGAAGCTGGTCGAAGCTGGCAGATAACTCCATAGCAAAAGGAAGTCCCGGTTTAGTAGGCTTAAGGTTACGGGTTGCTTCAAGCACTTTCTGGCGTTTCATGGCTGCCGAAGCTGAGCTTAATGTACCTGGGCCTTTTATGCAGCCACCTTCACACGCCAGGAGTTCAAGAAAAATCTTTTCGCCGGTTTTCCAATCATTCAGATCATTAAGTACATCTTTTATATGATTGATGCCCGAAAACGACATGTAAGATAAATCAGTAATCTGCGCCTTCGATTTAAGGTTGGCAATCATTCCGCCATCTACCGGAAAGAAATTCCCTTTTCCTGCAGGATAAGGTATAAAAGTTTTACCAGCTGAAGTTTTTAAATTCTGCCAGCCTGGAAGTTCAGTCTCCAGCCAATCATTCAGATCACGAAAAGTAAGTGCAACATCGGTGAATCCATGGTCGAGTTCTGTCTTTTTTGCGATACAAGGACCAAAAAAAGCGATCTTCATATCAGATCCATACATTTCTCTCAACATTCCGGCATGAGCCTGCATCGGCGATACAATCGGGATAAGATGCGATTTCAGTCCGGGATAATACCGGCATATAAACTGTACAACCGAAGGGCAACATGATGAAATAAAAATACCATTTGTTTGATTTTCAATCCACTGCGCAGTCTGCTTCGACACAAGCTCGGCGCCCAAAGCAGTTTCCGAAACGCCAAAAAAGCCAAGTCTGGAAAATATACCTGAAAGCTGTGCAGAATTCATACCCGGAAATTCGCTCACCCACGAAGGTGCCACACAGGCGATAACTTGCGCACCGCTGTCGAGGTATCTGTGTAATTCAGGCATATCATCGCGCACTGTTTTTGCACCAACCGGGCATACCTGCACACAATGACCGCAAAATATACACTGTTCGGGAATGATAGAAGCACTTCCGCCTTCAATTTTAATGGCCTTCACAGGACATTGGCGGAGACACTTGTAACAATCCTGACAATTGTTTTTTTCGGTATAGATTGGTTGCAGACGATTCATGGCATAGTTCTTATAAGCGAAAACGGAAATACTTAAATCCCAAAATGAAAGCGCAGCACTTTTTCGAGTTTTGCTGTATCTGCCTGTTTATACATTACCCCGTCGATTTCAATATTGGGCCCGGTAATACACTTATCAATACAAAGGTGACCCGCGAAATCGACCTGATCGGTAAATTTATTCTGTTTCAAAAAGCGTTCGATGTACTCCAGGTTTGTTTCTTTGGCTTTTGAAAAGCATGAACTTCCCAGGCAAATCCTGATTTTATGAACAGGTGCATTCGATTCGGTTTTCTGCTCTACGGGTTGATGGTCGCTTTGAATGTTCATTGTCTTTGAGATTTAATGATCCATACAGATCATCTATTGTTATTTGATTAACAATAAAGCAAGTAACATGCCACGAATTATAACAAGTTGATTAGGTGTTTTTTATCAAGAAGAAATGGAATATATAGCCTGAAATTCATCGATTATTTAAGCAGAATAATAATTACATATGGCATAAAGAGGTTAACAATCTTATTTGCAATACTTTATAGATATTTGATAATAGTTTTCAATCTGATAATGGGTGGGGTATAAACAAAAATTGTCCTGAGTCAGGACAATTCAGATAGTTTTTAACTGTTCGAAAACAGTACAGTGTTCAGTTTCAGTACAGTTATTCAGGAATTGAAAGTTGAAACGTGCAGTAGATCGTATTTTTTCATTTTCTGATAAAGCGTATTCCTGCTTATTCCAAGGGATTCCGCTGATTTTGAGATATTATTCTGAAAATGTGCTATCGTACGAACAATATTATTTTTTTCGTGTTCTTCGAGGCTCCTTATTTCCTCCTTTTCCGGATGTGGTGGCTGTGGATGAACCTGGCCTGAAATACCCTGCGGAGCCAGATGCGAAATATTACTTTTATCCAGATTACCTTTGAGTATTACGGCACGTTCCATCAGGTTTTCGAGTTCACGGATATTCCCAGGCCAGTTGTATTGCATGAAAGCTTCCATCAGTTCGGGCTTAAGTTCGGGAATAGGAATATCGAACCTGGCAGCATTCCGATTAAGGAAATGATGTACAAGCGGAAGAATATCATCCCGGCGGTCGCGAAGAGGAGGTATCACAACTTCGAAAACATTCAGACGGTAATAAAGATCGAGCCGGAATTTACCTGCCCTGACTTCCTCTTCAAGGTTTTTGTTGGTTGCAGCGATAATTCTCACATTTACCGGCACAGGCTTATTGCCCCCGACGCGCGTAACAGCTTTCTCCTGTATTGCACGCAGAAGCTTTACTTGCATTTCGAGAGGCATTTCACCTATTTCATCCAGAAAAAGGGTTCCCTTGTCGGCAAGTTCAAATTTCCCGGTTTTTCCTCCTTTTTTTGCCCCGGTGAATGCACCATCGGCATAACCGAACAATTCGCTTTCGATGAGTGATTCGGAAATGGCGCCACAATTAATGGCAACGAAAGCACGCTCGCGCCTGGGGCCTGCGTGATGAATACTTTGAGCAATAATTTCCTTTCCGGTTCCCGATTCGCCACAGATGAGAACCGAGGAATGATTTTTGGCTATGGTTTTTGAATATCGTATCAGCTCAGTGGTTTGTGTGCTTTCGCCGATGAAATCAGTAAAAGTGTACCGTGTACTGTAGTCGGTGTATTTATTGATCATCTTTAAAATACCACTAATTTCCCTGAACGAAAGCAGGTAGCCAAGGATTTCTTCCTCCTTGGTTTTGATAAGATAGGCATTGAACAGAAACCGCTCTTTAATTTTTGAAATACTGAAACGATTTTCTTCGTCCGAATACGACTCATTTTGAAGAATGATCTCTTTAACCTGTGGCCAGCCGGGGAAAATGCGCTCTATAGGTTTGTCGATCAGATCGAGCCTCCTGGTATTTATTGAACGGCAGGCTGTATCGTTAACCCAGAGAATATGATCGCTCAGATTTATTGCAAAAAGCCCGTACGCGAGGTTATTCATCATCGAAAAAGCGAACTGGTTCGAGTTGTGCAACTGTTTCTGGATATTGATATTATTAATCCTGTATTCGATGGCAGCAACGGCGGCCACCACCATGCCAAGTGTATGAGGATGTACGTGTTCGCTGTTACCTGTAAGATTCAGAACGCCGATAATCTGTTTTGAAGCATCATGAATAGGTGCTGCCGAGCAGGTCCATTTATGGAAAACCGAGATAAAATGCTCATTAGCAGTAATCTGGATTGGGCAATTTTCGGACAAGGCAGTTCCAACAGCATTGGTTCCTGCGCTTTTTTCGTCCATAATGGCGCCGATTACCAGGTTATGCCTGGCTGCCTCATCCAGAGGCTCTGTATCACCTGCCATTTCGATGATCCGGCCATTTTTATCCGTGAGTATAACGATGAAACCGGAGTCTTTCAAGAAGTCGTACAGATCCTCGATGATAGGGGAAGTAATCTCAATAAGATCAGCGTTTTCCTTAAGCAGTTTTCGTATCTGTGAGGGAGAAATCAAATGCCTGAAAGCTACACCATCCGTGTCGAGCCCGGATTCTTTACTTCTTTTCTGAGACTGGAGAATAATCTCTTTATGAGTTCTATCCATTAAGTAGCTGTAAGTTATTAATGTGCAAAGGTAAGTGCTTTTCGTTGGTACTCCAATCTGTAATCATCTTTGTGTATTTCAGTCGGATCAGGAAATCCGTTGAATAATCTAATCTTTGTTTCAAGAAATACGGAGTCAATTTGTGTTTTACATGCACATACCTGCCTTCAGAATTCAAGCCCATTGGGAAAAATCCCTGCTTTAAGAAGATTGAGTTTTTCATAATCTCAAAAGAAAATTTGTTTGACCAAATATTACGCTGTGTTTTCTGATTGCAATAATTAACCTGTTGATTACAATAGATTTAACCTTGGCAAGGTCATGATATTATACTTCGTTCAAAACCAGTAAAATTGCCTGGCAAGAAAAAACTTAAATCCAGGTGCAAATATTAATTGTAAGATTATTCCAGATATTCTATTACAAATTGATTTTACGGCTATTAACTTACGCACTCTAAAATTATAGCCTGGCTTCTACTTACTACACTTATCTATACTTCTACCCATTAATTCCAAATAGGAACTATGAAACAGGCCTTACTCAGCAATAATAGAATAGTTATATTATTCAAACATGTGCTTCCGGCTGTCTGGTTCAAATCTGGCTGTCTCAGCGGTTTTATTTTCGCAACAATTCTTCTAAAGCTGAGGCAGTTATTCCTCAGGTTAACATGGTGTAGCAATCTCCAGGAAAACAAGTCGGCCATTGTCCGCAGTTCACTAGTTACAATGCTATTTTTACTTGTAATTTCGACGAGTTCAATGGCCGAGGGTTCAAAGCAACTTGAGCCAACCACACCGACTGCAGCTAACGGATCACTGGGACTTGCTTTATATTCTGGTGGATGGACAGCAAACGGACAAAGAAACCCCTTTGCAACGGTAGGTTGTGCTGAAAAATACAGATTACATGTTCATATTTCTGATCCATCAACTGAGATAATATACTTTGGATTCAAGCAACAAAACAATCAACCTTTATTATATCGATTCCGTGATCCTGATGGCATAATAGTTCCGGGGTACAACCTAAAGGTTCAGCCTGCTGTCGGAACTAACGGATACATAACAAACTGGACTCAGGCTGTTGCCGGACCAAAATTCGGAGCAATGAATCCAACCGGATACACTCCTCTTGTTTTAACGCCAACCAAAGCAGGAGACTATTACCTTGAATTTGCACAGGATGCAGCCGGGAATACAAATGCCATGAACGGCACTATAATCGAATATATTGATGTAAGTGTATACGAAGGGAATAATGTTAAAAATGGCAGACTGTGGAGCAGAGCATGGCAGTTTTCGGACATGATTGCCGGAGGAGATTCTCCTCAAACGAATTTTTTTATTCTTTCAAACGATTCCATTGTAACTAAGCTGAATATCAACCGATGGCAAGGAGGGCATTTCATGTTTTACTGCAATCAATGGGGAACAGTTAGTTCAGGGAACTGGTATGCAGACCGCTTTTCAATAATAGCGCCATCAGCAGCCACTTGGCCAGGTGACTTACCGGAATATAAGATTTTCCTTAACGATCCAGATAACATTGTCTATCCAACCGGTACATTTGGAAAAATATGTGATGTAGCCACAAATTCACATTGTGATGGTTCAATCGATTTCGAGATAAAAGTTGACAAACCAGGCAAAATAGAACTGAGTATTGATATCGATCCAAAAGGAACAGATAATGGGGAGGATGTAAAATTAAATGCTGATTTATTGGGGTCGCCGGGATGTACAACCTGGGAAACAATTCCCTGGGATGGGGAAAACGGATTTGGTCAGCTTCTGGCAAATGGGGCAACATTGAGTGTAAATGTTGATTATCTGAATGGATTAACCCACCTGCCAATCTATGATATAGAGAATAACAGTCATGGCATAATGGTTGATTTGGTCAGACCTGTGCCAGGCGGAAGTTCAAAAATGAATATTTACTGGGACGATTCTAAAGTTACCAATTGCGGTCCCGTTTGTGTTAATTCTACTGGCTGCCAATACGCAAGTGCAGCTACTGCCTGTCATACATGGCCGGCAACCAATCAAGGCAATCTGGTTATTTACAATTCATGGTGGTATTACCAGAGTAATTCAGCCGCTGTAAGCCCGGTTGTGAAGAGGTTTCCTCAAACACCAACCACTGCAGCCTCCGGCCCGACATCTATGTGCGCGGGACAAACAAATGTTGTATATACAATTGCTCCAATCCTATATGCAGAGAGCTATGTATGGACATTGCCTGACGGAACCACCGAAATTACCACATCCAACTCTATTTCTCTTAATTTCCCTACACCAGCATCAGGAGGGCTCCTTACGGTACATGGCGAAAACGAAAATTGCGGTATCGGTATTGATGCCCCGACATTACTTATCACCATAAAACCAGCTCCTGTTGTAACAGCGACACAAAGTATGCTGTCTTTTTGTTCAGGCGCAACAACCAATATAGCATTAAGTTCAACAGTACTTAACACAACTTATACATGGACAGCCAGTGCGCCCAGCTCAATTTCAGGATTTAGCAATGGATCTTCGAATCCTATCACTCAGACACTGACAAATACATCCAATGCAAAACATGATGTCACCTATGTGATCACGCCTGTTTCCGGAGGATGCACAGGAACGCCCATCATTGTGATTGTTACGGTGCAACCCTCCAATATTGTGACTTCAGTTCCTTTGACGCGGGTAAGCTGTTCGGGTTCTCCTCTTACAATAAATCTTTCAGCTACGTTACCGGGTACAAATTTTTCGTGGACAGCATCAGGGGTAGGAATTACCGGATACAGCAACGGATCAGGAGATAGTATTTATCAAACCCTTATTAATACAGCCACAATTCCCCGCAATGCTATTTACCTGGTTAGCGGCATCCTGAATGGTTGTACAACAAGCACAACTACTTACACGGTCACCGTTAATCCGGTTCCAATATTAACAAACAATCCACGTTCATCTTCCATTTGTTCAGGGGCTGCATTTAATCTTGCCCTTACTTCGAATCAGGCGGGATCCAGCTATACCTGGACTACCATTGGAACTTCTGGTATTTCAGGATATTCATCCGGAAGCGGAAAAAACATTTCATCAAATCTACTGATAAAAAACAACACAAATTCACCTGGTACAGTTACCTATACTATAATTCCAACAGCCCTGAACTGCGCAGGAAATCCAGTCGATTATACTCTAACCGTAAATCCATTACCGGTTGTTGCACTCAGCGGTCCTTCACCAGTGTGTCTGAATTCAACCGGAAACGTTTATGCCACAGATGCCAGTATGACAAATTACATATGGTCGGTAGTTGGCGGAACCATAACAGCAGGCGGAAATACAACAAATAGTACCGCTACTGTAACATGGAATTCATCAGGCGCAAAATCTATAAGCGGTAATTACACTAATACTAACGGTTGTGTAGCGACCAATCCGACAGTATTGCCGGTTACCGTTAATCTATTACCGGTTATTGCACTCAACGGTCCTTCTCCAGTCTGTTTGAATTCAACCGGTAATATTTATACCACTGATGCAGGTATGACTAACTATTTATGGACAGTAGTTGGTGGAACAATCACTGCCGGAGGTAATGCGACAAATAATTCTGCAACTATAACCTGGAATTCATCGGGTGCAAAATCGATAAGCGTTAATTATACAAATCCTAACGGATGTGTTGCGACAAATCCAAAAGTAATCCCGGTTACAGTTAATCCTTTACCAATTGTTGCACTTAGCGGACCTTCACCAGTCTGTTTGAATTCAACAGGTAATATTTATACCACTGATGCAGGTATGACTAACTATTTATGGACAATAGTTGGTGGAACAATCACTGCCGGAGGTAATGCGACAAATAATTCAGCAACTGTAACCTGGAATTCATCAGGTGGAAAATCGATTAGTGTCAATTACACAAATTCAAACGGATGTGTTGCGACAAATCCGACGATATTCCCCGTTACTGTTAATCCATTACCGGTTGTTCCACTCAGCGGTCCTTCACCAGTCTGTTTGAATTAAACCGGAAACGTATACAGCACTGATGCAGGGATGTCCGGTTATGTATGGACTATAGCAGGAGGAACAATCACGGCCGGAGGTAATGCGACCAATAACGCTGCTACTGTAACATGGAATTCATCAGGTGCAAAAACAATAAGTGTTAATTACACTAATCTTAACGGATGTGTAGCGACCAATCCGAATATATTCCCTGTTACGGTTAATCCATTACCGGTCGTTGCTCTCAGCGGACCTTCACCAGTGTGTTTGAATTCAACCGGCAATATTTATACAACCGATGCTGGTATGACAAACTATGTATGGACAGTAGTTGGAGGAACAATTACTGCCGGAGGTAATGCGACAAATAATTCTGCAACTATAACCTGGAATTCATCGGGTGGAAAATCGATTAGTGTTAATTACGCCAATTCAAACGGGTGCGTAGCGACTAATCCGACAGTATTCCCCGTTACGGTTAATCCATTACCGGTTGTTGCACTCAGCGGTCCTTCACCAGTGTGTCTGAATTCGACAGGCAATTTTTACAGCACAAATACAGGTATGACTAACTATGTATGGATAGTAGCTGGGGGAACGATCACAGCCGGAGGTAATGCGACTAATAATTCTGCTACTGTAACCTGGAATTCATCGGGTACAAAATCAATAAGCGTCAATTACTCTAATCCTAACGGTTGTGTGGCGGCCAATCCGACAGTATTGCCGGTTACAGTTAATCCATTACCAGGTGTTGCTCTTAACGGACCTTCACCAGTCTGTTTGAATTCAACCGGTAATATTTATACCACCGATGCAGGTATGACAAGCTATGTCTGGACAGTAACCGGAGGAATAATCACTGCCGGAGGCAATGCAACAAGTAATACTATCACCGTTACATGGAATTCATCAGGAGCAAAATCGATACGTGTTAATTACACTAATTCAAACGGATGTGTAGCAACCAATCCGACAATATTACCGGTAATTGTTAATTTATTACCTTTTGTTGCACTAAGCGGACCCTCACCGGTCTGTTTGAATTCAACCGGCAATATTTATACAACGGATGCCGGTATGACAAACTATGTATGGTCGGTAGTTGGAGGAATTATTTCAGCAGGCGGAAATACAACAAGTAATACTGCTACTGTAACATGGAATGCATCAGGTGCAAAATCGATAAGTGTTAATTACACTAATCTTAACGGATGTATAGCTACCAATCCGACAGTATTGCCGGTTACAGTTAATCCATTACCGGTTGTTGCACTCAACGGACCCTCAGCAGTCTGCCTTAATTCAACAGGAAATATATACAGCACTGATGCAGGTATGACCAACTATGTCTGGACAATTACAGGCGGAACAATTACTGCCGGAGGTAATGCGATAAATAATTCTGCGACTATAACCTGGATTTCACCAGGTTCAAAACCGATAAGCGTTAGTTACACAGATCCTAACGGATGCGTTGCGACTAATCCGACATTATTCACGGTTACTGTTAATCCATTACCTGTTGTTGCACTCAGCGGACCTTCACCGGTTTGTTCAAATTCGAGCGGAAATGTATATACTACTAATCCGGGAATGACAGCGTATGCCTGGACTGTAGCCGGAGGAACAATAAGTAACGGAGGTTCTCCAACGAGCAATGCGGTTACAGTTACATGGGACGGTGCCGGACCTTACTCAGTAGGCATTAATTACAAAAATGCCAACGGATGCTCTGCAACCACTACTAAGGCATTACCCGTAATTATCAACCCTTTGCCGGAAATTACCAGTAGCCTGAGTGAAGCCGTTTGCAGTGGACAAGCTTTTAATTATATTATTACCGGTGACCTGGCAGGGACAAATTTCGCCTGGTCGAGAACCGCTGTCGTAGGAATCAGCAATCCAGCAGTTTCAGGCTCATTAGCCAGCATAAATGAGACACTGATCAACTCTACAAACAAAGATATTGATGTACTTTATACACTCACTCCTTATGTTATAGCTCCTTCCTTTTGCACAGGTATAACCCAAATGCTTATTGTTAAAGTTCGTGCCTTACCACAAATAAATGCCGGCAACGATCAGACCATATTTTACGGAACCTATACCAGCCTGAAAGGAACAGCAAGCGGCGGAACCGGTGCACTAAATTACACCTGGGCGTCAAATTCCTATATTGGCTCAGGTATAAACACACTTACTCCAAAGACAATAAATCTGACAAGTAACCGCACTTATACCTTAACCGTTAATGACGTTGCCGGATGTACTGCGACTGATCAGATGATGGTTAACGTTGTCGGAACTCCTCTAGCTGCTTTTCCAACACCTGTTTCCACAACTATATGTGCCGGTGAATCTGCCACTATTGATGCAAATGCTTCAGGCGGAGCAGAAACGTATACCTACTCATGGGCATCGGTTCCGGCAGGTTTCACAGGAGCGGGCCCTTCAATAACTGTACTACCAAAAGAAGATGCCCAATATTTTGTAACAGTTAGTGACGGCTTTAATTCGATAACAGCTTCGGTAACAGTAACTGTATTACCATTACCACTAAAGTTTGTACTCACCGGGGGCGGAAGCAGTTGTGCAGGTGTTTCAGGAGTTGAAGTCGGGTTGGCAGGATCACAATCCGGAGTAAGTTATCAGCTGCAAAACAATGGAAATCCAGCTGGCATGCCTGTTGATGGTACCGGATCAGCAATAAGCTTTGGCAATCAGACAACAGGAGGAATTTATTCGGTAATAGCAAAAAGAACTTCAACAGGGTGTGTCCAAAGTATGGGAAACAGTGTACCTGTTTCAATAACTGCATCGCCGGTTTCGTTCTTTAGCAGCAAACAAGATTGTTCGAATGCACTTGTAAATTTCTCAGATCTTTCGAATACGCTATACGGCTATATCGCTGAGTGGGTCTGGGATTTCGGAGATGGCATTTACAGTGATATCATCAGGTTCCCTGATGAACCCAATATTTCACATCTTTATAATTCACCTGGTACATATAAAGTTACACTCAAAGTAACCAGTTCGTTCGGATGTATTTCATCGGCCACAATTCCGGTTAAAGTAATTGAGGCTCCTGTAGCTAACTTCCAATATATTCAAAATTGCTCAGGACTTGGAACTTCGTTCCGCGATGCTTCCTATGCCAACGGCCCGGGAAATATTGTACAATACTGGTGGGATTTCGGTGATACGTCGACAGGGATTGACAATTTTTCAGTGCAGGAGGAGCCTACGCATATATACAGCGCCCCGGGGACGTATAATGTAAAATATGTGGTACGTAATTTTAATAACTGTACAGATACTATTGTAAAACCAGTTTTAATTCTCACACCAGTACCGGTTGACTTTGTTCACGGTTACACCTGCCTTGACAGTAAATCAAATTTCAATCCTGATACTGCAATAATGAATACTACCAGCATTACAAGCTGGGAATGGAATTTCGGCGATGGCGTAATAAACAATCAGCAAAATACCACTCATATTTTCTCCGATCCCGGAAGTTACCAGGTTACGCTTACGGTTAATAATATTTCCGGATGTGCGGCATATAAAACCCGCACTGTCGTAGTAAATCCGCTGCCTGTAGCCATGTTTAAATCAACACAACATCCTTGTGCAAATACTCCGTTACATTTTGATGATGTATCCGCAACCTATGCCGGTCATATCATAAAATGGAAGTGGGACTTCGGCGACGGAAAAACACTACAAATTCTTAATCCATCGAACCCGGATACCGATCATTCGTATTCGTTTCCAGGCACTTACCTAGTCAGCCTCACCATTACATCCAGCGACAGCTGTACTGCAGTGAGCCAGCAAACCGTTGTGATCTTTCCGGTTCCAGTCGCCAATTTTGATTATGACAATGGCTGCCAGGGAACTTCCGCACAATTTAACGACCTTTCACAAACCAACGGCGCAGGCATTATAACCGGATGGATTTGGAATTTCGGCGATGGCGCTTCAGGAAGCAATAACACTTCCGGACTACAGAATCCTTTGCATAAATATACGGCAAGCGGCATTTACCATGTATCAATCACAGCAATAAGCGCCAGCGGATGTTCATCTACTGTTGTAAAAACATTTACCATAACTGAATCGCCTGTAGCTGATTTCAACTATGATAATAATTGTGCAGCAAGTACCATACGGTTCTCTCCTGCAGCCAGTGTTATCGTTGCCAATGTTGCAACCTGGTACTGGTCATTTGGCGACGGCTCAACTTCCATACAAGCTGATCCTCAATATTCGTACAGCATGCCCGGCAATTATGATGTATCATTAACAATCACGAGTACAACCGGTTGTCAAAGTACAATTTCGCAAAGCATTGCCATATTGCCGGCACCAATTGCCGGATTCAGTACAGATGCACCAGCTTGTTCGCAGCACCAGGTTGCTTTTACCAATCAATCATCGGCACCGGCAGGAAATATAATTCGCTGGGAATATAATTTCGGAGATGGCAAAATCGCTGTCATTAATTTCCCGGGAAATCCAAATGTTTCGCATACCTATATCACTTCCGGTAATTTTAAAGCATCTCTCACAATTGTGACAGACAACAACTGCCCGGCAACAACTTCGAAGAATATTAAAGTTATACAAGGCCCGTTAGCCAATTTCGACTTCGGTTCTTCCTGCCTTGGATCTGCTGTACAATTCAATGATCTGTCGCAAGGAAATCCGAAATCATGGGCATGGAATTTCGGCGACTCAGGTTCAGGAGCTGAAAACACTTCAACACAACAGAATCCTCCTCATACATTTTTGAAGGCTGGCAATTACCAGGTAACGCTGTTAGTTGAGAATGCAAACGGATGCAAAGATAAGCTTACCCGCACCCTGACCATCGCGGCCAGGCCTGAAGTGGATTTTAGTTTCAACACAGGTTGTGCTAACGATACTGTTCATTTCAACAGTTTGGCTTATGCAAAAAACACTAATATATCATCATGGCTATGGGACTTTGGCGATAACACCACTTCAGTTGATGCCGATCCATACCATATATATTCTGCAACGGGAGTTTATACTGTTTCCCT
>Ga0136636_10000767_pt1 | contig 17487 bp, 14 predicted proteins | sample AntDrymUQ8522106_2_FD_104653 | JGI IMG/M metagenome (GOLD analysis project Ga0136636, IMG submission 104653) | Polar desert sand microbial communities from Dry Valleys, Antarctica - metaG UQ852 (21.06) | ecosystem: Environmental > Terrestrial > Soil > Desert | place: Antarctica: Dry Valley... | reverse complement strand
GCCTGTGCAACCGTAAATAAGTTGCTCGATAAAATTCCGTGAACTTCATGAACTTCATCTACCGGAATATCAAAAACATCAAACTCCCGCAGAATAAATTCCCGATCCGGAAATACAATGTTAATTTCACCTTTTAAAACTACGACTGTTGCTGGAACGGAAGTGGTATGCTTCTTTAAAACAGCGCCATTTCCTAAAGCTACGGCGAAATATTTTAAGTGATCACTTTTCTTCAGGTGGACTACATTTGCTTTGTCGGTGGCAAATTCAACGTTTTCTAAGATGTTCATATCTATTTATTTTTGTAAACTTTTTACGATTTTCACCGTTTTCGCATTATGCGCATTGTTGATCCCGTTTTTTTTCAAAATTTGAAGGGCTTGATTTGATTGATTTCCACTGTTGCAGAAAAGAACCACGTTCTTTTGTTTCCGGAAAAAGTCCAAATTATTTTCAACCTGCGCTAATGGAATATTGACTGCGTTATGAGCAGTGTTTGACTCGTACTCTTTTGGTGTTCGCACATCAACCAGCACGGTTTCTGGATTTTGCACCAATTCTTTCATCTCTTTTCTTTCTTCTGGATTCAAGGTTGGTGAAGAACAGGAAACAAAAATTATTAGAACTATTAAACTAACTATTTTTTTCACTTTTTTTTAAGATTTTAAAGTTTTGCTTTGACACATAAAATTACTTTTTGGCACCTTTGTTTCTTTGATGGCATTAAAGCCACCTTCAATCTCCGTAAAATTTCTAATTCCTCTGGAGTTTAAGATGCTTGATGCGATCATGCTGCGGTAACCACCTGCACAATGGAGAAAGAAATGCTCCTCATTATTTAGAGAATTTGCCCATTCATTAATATCAGAAAGTGGTCGGCTAAATGCATCATTTACGTGTTCTGATTCATATTCTGATTCTTTCCGAACGTCAATTACCTTCGAATTTTGTGTAAATTTCTCTGCAAATTCATCAACAGATATCCGCTGAACAGAATCAATTTCTTTACCTGAGTTTTTCCATGTCTCAAAACCACCTTCTAAAAATCCCAAAACATGATCAAAACCTACTCGAGAAAGACGGGTAATTACTTCTTCTTCAGAATCTTTGTCAGAAACTAATAAGATCGGTTGTTTCACATCTACAATCATGGCTCCAACCCACGGTGCGAAATCGCCTTGTAGACCAATATTAACGGAGTTCGGGACAAATCCTTTGTGGAAATCTGCGGCATTTCTTGTATCCAAAATCAATGCATCAAAATCTGCGGCAATTGCTTCAAAATCCTCCACTTTTAAAGGCTTATTTCCTTTTTCCATGATATTTTCGAAACTGTCATAACCTCCTTTATTCAAGGCGACATTCATCCCGAAATATTTCGGTGGCGCTGTAAGTCCGTCCAAAACTTCTTTTACGAAAGATTCTTTGTCGGGTTGATTTAAGGCATAATTGGTTTTCTTTTGATTTCCCAAAGTATCTACCGTCTCTTTCTGCATATTTTTTCCACAGGCGGAACCTGCTCCATGTGCGGGATAAACTGTAATATCATCTGATAGCGGCATAATTTTCGTCTGCAAACTTTCGTAGAGCAAACCTGCCAATTCTTCCTGCGTCATGTGCGCTGCTTTTTGAGCCAAATCCGGTCGTCCCACATCACCCAAAAACAAAGTGTCCCCAGAAAATATTGCGGTTTCTTTGCCGTTTTCATCAATCAAAAGATAAGTGGAGCTTTCCATGGTGTGACCTGGAGTATGCAAGACTTTAATTTTTATTTTCCCAATCTCAAAAATCTGCTCATCTTCTGCAATAATGGCTTCAAAATCCGGTTGTGCGGTAGGTCCGTAGACAATTGCAGCTCCAGTTTTTTTGGATAAATCAACATGTCCGGATACAAAATCTGCATGAAAGTGAGTCTCAAAAATATATTTGAGTTTTACGCCGTCTTTTTCTAACCGATCGATATAAGGTTTTGTTTCCCGAAGCGGATCTATAATCGCAGCTTCCTTTTCGGAAACAATGTAATAGGCGCCTTGTGCTAAACAACCAGTATATATCTGTTCTATTTTCATTTCGTTAAATTTTAAAATAAACTCCTCTATTATTACTCCTTTATTAGAAAAAAGTAAGTTATTAAAGTTGCTTTAGGACCAATTATTTATATTCTGCTACTTCTCCTGATTTAGAAGTCAGTTTGCCACCTTTTCCTTCCTGTATCATTTCCCACATATAATTTTCGTTGGTGAAAAGTGGATTTCCACCTGCACTCGTAGTTTTAGCAGATAATTTCTGTTCTGCCTCTCCCGTTTTTTGAATTTTTACGGCAACCTGATCTCCTTCTGCAAAATAAGTTACCTGAACTTCTTCACCCTTCTCATTTTTAATTTTAAAAGGCTCCTGAATTTGACTTACTTCAGTTGAAGTTGGTTTGGAAACCTCCGTGGAAGTTGCCTCTGCTTTTTTGTCGCAGGAAACCACCATTAAAAGGGCAATTGCGACGATATATAATTTTTTCATATTTAAAATTGTTGTTTTAAGAAAACCTCCTTGATAATAATAAAAATCCCCATGGCTAAAACGATCCAGCCGAAAAGAGGTTTTAGCTTTCGGCCATCTATTTTTTTGGAAACTGCAAGTCCGATAAATATTCCTACTACAGATAAGGCACTGAAAATAAGGAGAAAATTCCAGTCATGCTTCACCATTTTCATCGTTACCAAAAATCCTAAAATAGAATTCATCGAAATAATAAAAAGTGAAGTAGCCACTGCTTTTTTCATACTGATTCCCAAAAGCATCACCAATGCTGGAACGATCAAAAATCCACCTCCAGCTCCTATCAATCCTGTGATAATTCCAACCAAAAGACCTTGAGAAATTAAAACAGTATAATTTGTTTCGTCATCTCTTCGGACGCGAACTCTTTCAATTTTGCGGATCATTTTAAAAGAAGCAATCAACATTAAAATAGAAAAAAGCAAGAGCAAAAACATGTCTTTGGTCAGGGTGATTCCCCATCTGTTGATAATATAATCCGGCAAATGCGGCAAAATTAATCTCCTGGAAAAAATCACACCTAATATAGACGGAATTCCAAAAGTGAAAGCTGTTTTAAAATCGATTTGCTTCTGCCGAATAAATCCAATAGATCCTACAGAACTTGTTACTCCCACTACAAATAAAGAGAGTGCAGTTGCAGTAACTGCATCAAAACCAAATACGTACACAAAAATCGGAACGCTTAGAATACTGCCACCACCACCGATAAGTCCCATTACAAGACCAATTACAATTGCTGATAAGTATCCTAATATTTCCATTTAAATCTTTTGCTAAAGTATAACTAAAAATCCGCTAAGTTAGTGATGGAAGTCACACAAGGAATTGATTAATAAATGGCGCGAATTACCATTTTATTTTCCCCAATTTCTACCTCATCGCCGACTTTTTTGCCTTTCATTTTTTCGAAAACAGGCGCTTCTTCTGAAAAAGAAATAACCTCTTTCCCTCCAAATTCAAAGGACGGAACGGAAATCCCAATAAAATAAACAGCTTTCTCTGTTTCTACTACACTTCCAGTTTCTACTACCGTGTGCGATAATTTTTCTGCCTTTTGAATTGTTACAAGGTCTTGTTCAGCTTCGCGCAACATTTTTTCATAGCGCAATTGCATGTCTTTTGCCTGTGTTTGCTGAGAAAAATCTTCTGGATCATGGGTGCTTTCTTCATCTAGATCCGAGGCAACTTTGTACCGGTTTACGGATGCGGCTAAGTTTAAAATAACTTTTTGCTGTTCCTCAATAATTCTTGCTACTATTTCTTGTCTGTTCATAATACATGTTTTCTAGGATAACAAATTTAACAAAATTAATTGGAGCCTTTAAATAATTTGATGACACTCCTATTTTTTGATTTTCTTAAAGGTTTATGTTCATGCTGAGTACATAATTTCGCCCCGGTCTTGGAATATTGTTCCAATCTGAATAGGTGGAATAATAGGCATCAAATATATTTTCTACGCCAATTTTGGTTAAAATTCTGGCTTGACTTATATTAAATAAATAGCCAAAACTGATATTTGAAATGAGATAAGCCTCTTTTTCCAACTCGCCATATTTCGAAGCAAAATGGTAATGTTTAGCATTTCCTTCCACGGAAACTGCCGCAGAAAATTTATTCTGTTCAAATTTTAAAGATGATCTGTAATTAAATGGACTGATGAAGGGTAAGTTTCCTTCTAAATAATCTTTTCCATTACTGTAAACCAATTGCGTATTCCATTTTAAAGATTTTATTACCTTAAATTCTGCATCCAAACTTACATTAAATATGGAAGCGTAATCTAAAGCAGTGTAAGCTTTCACTCCTTTGGCTCCAATCGTCATGGGTGCGGTTAAAGGGATAATTTCTCCTACAATATAATTTGAAATGTGAAAGTAAGAAGAAGATAATTTGGCTGTAATTCTTTTGGTTTTAAATCCTACAAATACATTTCCTTCCAAAGAGTTTTCATTTTTCAAGTTTGGATTCCCGATGTAATCATAATTCTCCATGCTATTAAACAAATAAAATCCATATCCTTCTGAAACTGACGGTGCCCGATCTCCAAATCCAACTCCGAAACCAAAATCCCAAATATTTTGATGACCATAATAATTAGCCGCTAAACTTTTTAGGAAGCGGTTCTTTTGCGAATTCAATTTGGGATAAAAGATTTGCAAACTGTTTAATCCAAAAGTGCTTTCGACCTTATTTGAATGAAATCCGCCGGAAAGAGAAAATTTAAAACTCGAATTTTCATTCAGCGTCAATCGGTCTTCCAAATACAGTCCCTGAAATAACGTTTGAACTTCTGGCCAAGTGTACATGAACATAATACTTTCTGCAGGATTCACGGGATACATGGTCATTTCTGCCGTAGATTTATTGTAAAATCCATTCAGATTCGCTAAAAATTGATGGTTTTTAAAATTCATTTTCAAGTGGGAATAATAGCCAAAGGTTTTGCTCCAACCCGGCATATCCATGTGAATTAAAACATTCGGACGTTTGGTATCATCCATTCTGTGAGCAATAGTATTGTAATAAATTTTTGTTTCCCAATCTTTAAAAAAATCATTTGTAGGAACTACTTGAAATTTAAGAGAGGTGATTAATGCTTCGGCTAAAGAAACATCCATGGTTAAAGCAGGATAACCCACATCTGTGGCTTTGTCGTAAATAATGGACGCTTCAACTAATTTATTCGTTCCAATTTTCACTCCTGTAATTCCAGAAATATTCATTTTGCTAAATTGGGAAAAAGGAATCTCGATATTGTTACCCGCTTTGTAATTTTCTGCATCACGCAGCATGAAATTAGCATCAGAATAAAAATTTTCATTTTTAAAAGTAATTCCAGCTCCCCAGATTTTCTGAAGATTCACGCTTTCAAAGCCAGTGTTGAGATTATAGTTCAACCTTTTTTCTCCGAAAGACGATTTATTTCTCTTTAAATCTACGGCTCCACCAATCGTACTTCCATGGCAAGAACCTTCCTGACCAGAACTTATGGTCGCTTCGGACAGATTGGAAACTTCAACATAAGAAGTAATTGGATCCATTTTATCCGTACAGGCACCGAAAATTCTCATCCCATCGATGGTGAGAAGCGTTCTTTCTGTCGGCATGCTGTTAATGAGTGGTTCCCATGCATAAGCTCCTCTTTTCACCATATCTATTTTTGCAGATTTTTGCAAATATTCGTCAATTGAAGCCAAGGGTTTTTCTTCTTTGAGAGAGATTTTATTGGTCCCGATGACAATCACTTCCTTGATGGACTGGGATTTCGCAGTGTCACTTGTTAATTCCTGCCCTGCACTTTTTGAAAATACTGCGAAAAGCAGGAAAAGTAAAATATATTTTTTCATGATGATATTAAATAGTGAAAACTCTAAGATTTAAAAATTCTCCCAAAGGATTGGGAGAATGTTGATTCAATCTTAAAATTCGATTTCAAAAAAGACAGAACTCGCTGGATTTGCGTCGGTTACATTTTCGCCTTTAACTACGGTTCCATCTGCTTTTACAATTTGTAAATTAATTTTCCAATAACCCGTCATGGTTAGAGAAAGTTTTCCCGTATAAAGTTTCCCGCTTCCAGGTTGAGTGGCGTGAACATTATTAGGAGACGTGTGATTTCCCATTCCAGGCATCCGTGGATCAATTTTTATGGTGTATCCATCTACCACCGGGAAATTCATCATATCCTGCATTTTCCAAACTCCTACTGTTAAATCATTTACCGCAACTTTTGGAGTTTTCGGATCAATATAAGCCACAATATATTTTACATTATCACTTCCTAAAACCGCACTCACTTTTGATTTGGAAGAAACGGGAACATCGATAATTGAAGTTGCGGTGTATGCACTTCCATTAATGCTGTAATCTATTGTTAAATCCCAATATTCTGTGGCATTTTGGGGCATTTGAAAAACAATATAACCAGAATACAAAGAGTTATCCTTCGTGTCTGTTACTACTAATGATTTTGGACAAGAATGCATCATGGACGTCATATGCATAACGGGTTTCCAAGAAACAGTAGCATTTTTTTCATATTGGTTCGTGCTTTTATTTTTTATTCTTAGCTTCAAATCATTATAGCCTAAAGAGGTAGTTCCGGTAGCGGAATAGAGTTCTATGATGTGAGTGGCATTGGTAATTTCTTTTACCTTTAATAAAGTTTCCGCCGCGTTTTCTTCTGGAACAAATTCTTCCGAACTGCGACAGGAAACGGCAAGAAATGATAGGGAAATTATTAGAATTAGGGTACGATATAAGTGTTTCATTTTGTTTGAAATTTTAAATTAAAAAGGAAAATTTTTTAAAGAGGTCTGTCAAAAAGACCCAGAATAGTGCGCGATTTTAATCAATTTTAAAATCAATAATTCCCTCAATTCAATACCTAATTACATTCAAAAAAACTACAAGAACGGTCTTGAAAATTTCATTAAAATATAAGGAGAACCGAAAAAGAAATTTACGCACAAAATAAATGGCTGAACTGCGGCGGATGCGGGAAAATCTCAGAAAATCCCGGCAAAATGAAATGAGCATAGAAAGTATTTACTTCTTCTTTATGCACCAATTGATCGGTTAGATCTAGGTTGAATTCAAGGGGTTTTGCAGGTAAAATATTAAATTCAAAACTATATTTAACCTGATTAAATGGATTGGAAGATTTGTCACTTTCTTTCTTCACCTGGCATTTCCCGTGGCAATCCATTTCTGGTTTGTCTTTATTGATACAGTGAATTTCATAAAAAGCTCTGTTGATTTGGTAATCAATCATGAAAAGCGAATTCTGGAAACTTGCTGTAAAAATGATGAGGGATAATATGAGCGAAAAAAGTGCTTTCATTGAAGAAACAAAATTAAGACAAAAAACTCTTAATTAAAAATGACATTCATCATTATTTTTTTAATTAAAATCAAAATCTTCTATTATTTTTTATCTTTAACATCTGAAAAAATTTACAAATGGCAGACAAAGCGAAATTTATCCAGGAACTTTCCATCAAATACACCCCAAAAGGAGATTTTATCACTCTTGGAAAAGGAATGTTAGATGGAGAAGTAGTTACGGAAGTGAATGTGACCATTCCACTGAAAACCATAAACAGACATGGATTAATTGCAGGTGCAACCGGAACTGGAAAAACAAAAACTTTACAGGTTTTCGCGGAACAGCTTTCTCACGAAGGAATTCCCTCTTTGGTTTTAGACATCAAAGGAGATTTCTCTGGTATTGCGGAACCTGGCGCAGAAAATGCCATCATTACAGAACGATATGGGAAGACAAAACTGCCGTATCAACCGCAGGCTTTTCCGGTAGAACTGATGACAATTTCTGGTGAAAAAGGCGTGAAATTACGCGCAACCGTAACGGAATTTGGACCACTTTTACTTTCTAAAATTTTGGACCTAAATGATACGCAACAAAGTATCATGTCAATCGTTTTTAAATATTGCGATGACAAAGGTTTGCCCCTTATCGATCTGGAAGATTTGAAAAAAGTATTGCAATATGTTACCGATAATCAACAAGGAAAAGCAGATTTAGCAAATAATTACGGCTCCATTTCGCCGGCTTCTTTAGGTGTAATCTTTCGTGCAATTATAGCCTTGGAACAGCAAGGTGCCGCTTTATTTTTTGGAGAACCAAGCTTTGATGTCCTGGATTTATTGAAGCAAAGAGACGGAAAAGGCGTGGTGAATATTTTACGCGTTGCCAATATCCAAAGCAAACCTCAATTATTTTCAACTTTCATGCTTTCTCTTTTTGCAGAAATTTACATGACATTTCCAGAAGAAGGAGATTCAGGCAAACCGAAATTGGTTTTGTTTATTGACGAAGCGCACTTAATTTTTCAGGAAGCTTCTAAAACATTGCTGCAGCAGATTGAAACCATGGTAAAATTAATTCGGTCAAAAGGCGTTGGGATTTATTTTATTACGCAAATTCCAGGCGATGTTCCCGAAAATGTTTTGTCTCAGTTAGGTTTGAAAATTCAGCATGCGCTGCGTGGATTTACGGCAAAAGATCGAAAAGAAATTTCCAAAGCCGTAGAAAATTATCCTATTACAGAATATTATAAAGCTGATGAATTGATCCAAAATTTGGGAATTGGAGAAGCATTTATCACCGCATTGGATGAGAAAGGGATTCCAACTCCTTTGGTTCACACCTATTTAATTTCTCCAGAATCCCGAATGGATGTTTTGAATGACGCAGAAGTAGCAGATTTAACCAGCAAATCCGCCCTAGTTGCAAAATATGAAGAATCAATGGATAAAGATTCTGCCTTTGAAATGTTAACCAGCAGAATGGAACAAGCAGTGCAAGAAGCTGCACCTTCTCAAAAATTACGACCTGTAAAAGAAGAACCCGGAATGTTTGAAAATGTAATGAAATCAAGAGCCGGAAGAACTTTTGCCACTACTTTAGCCAGAGAAGGAGCTAAGTTTGTTTTGGGAATGTTCGGTTTAGGTGGAAGAAAAAGATAATACATTTTCATATTTATAAGAAAATTTTCAATGATAAAAATTAGAATATTTTTTCTATTTGTGCTTTTAATTGCGCTAAAATTTGAGGCTCAAAATTGGCAAAACCTAGGCGGAAACGAAAATTACAATGGCTACCTCAATACAAATGGATCAGGATATTCTGGATATAGCGAAACAGACGGGGAATATTCTCCACGAAACTTGCCCGAATTTTTTGAAAACAGATCTTCAGGAGGATTTCTCTTAGGAACGTTGACCTGGAATGTAAAAGATCAATTCATCTATCAATATGAAATTAGTGATGATCTTGTTAATTTTTGGATTTTTAATGTAGCGACTAAGCAATGGAAAAAAATCAGCACCAATACGACCACAGATTATGGTACAAAAGGCGTTGAAAGCCCGACCAATTTTCCGGGAAAAAGAACAGGATCTTTAACTTGGGTCGATAATAACGGCGAATTATGGCTTTATGGTAACAATTATTGGCCAAAACAAACCGATTTGTGGAAATATAACCCACAAACGGGTAATTGGACTTGGATCAGCGGAACCCAAAACGACAGTTCATTTTTACCGCAACAAAATACGCCCAATAGCAATGCGCTTCCCATTACCTATACCAATTCTTACACTTGGGTAGATGCTCAAAATAATCTTTGGTTTTTCGGTGGAGGAAAAGACTCATCTACACTATCAAGCAGCAATCAGGTCTGGAAATACGATACAGCAACCAATCAATGGATCTGGAAAAAAGGCAATAATGACTCGGATTATCAAGATTCTTTACCAATTTACGGAACAGAAAATGTAGAAAACCCAAGCAACACTCCCGGAGAATTTTACATGTATCAAGGAGCAAGCTGGATTTCGGGTAATTTTGTTTATTTTTTCCCGGGAGAAGGAACTCCGGTTTTGTGGAAGTACAATATGCAAAGTAACAACTGGAGTTATGTGAAAAAACCAAATAATGGTGTACTTTCCAATTTCGGAACAATCGGTGTAGAGAACAGCAATAATTTTCCACCAGGTTTAAATAATCCAGAATATTGGAAAGATGATTCGGGGAATTTTTGGATGTTCGGCGGATATTTGAGCGATCCCACCGCAACTTCTTCTTATCTTGGAAAGAAAGCATTTCTAAACACACTTTGGAAGTTTAATAAAGTGACCAACAACTGGACGTGGATGAAAGGTAAAAATCCTGCCACGTACACTCGGGAGGTCAATTCACCGAATGAACTGCCATATTCACCTGGTTTTTATGGGATCAAAAATATCGAGACTTCGGAAAACATTCCGCATAGCAGATACAAAGGGATTTTCTGGAAAACAAACAACGATCTGTATTTAGCTTACGGCGAATATTATAATCATTCTTCTTCTGCCCAGGATTTTAAGACTAATTTTAAAGATATCTGGAAATACAACATCAGTTCAAATAATTTTACTTGGACCGGTGGAAGAAGTTCTGCAGCAACTGAATTTACAGAGAATAAAAATCAGGCTTCAGTTTATAACAAACCAAATGTTAGCAATTTCATCAGTGACGAAGAGGGAAATTTATATGCATTCCATAAAGTAAAGAATAACGAAATTTGGAAGTTCAACATTAACAATCAAACCTGGGTGGCTGCTAAAGCAGGGAGTGCGATAAATTATGGAACCATAGGAGTTGAAGATTCAAATAATGCGCCACCAAATGCTAAAAACTTGTGGTATACTAATCAAACCGTCTATTTTACTTCCGATTTCTATGCAAATCCGTATGCAACGCCAGAAGTTTCTTTTTGGAAATTTAATACCGTAACAAACAATTTTACCTGTCTTAAAAAACTTCCAAAACCTTTTCAAAGTCCCATTAATGTAGAAGATATTAATAATTTTCCACAACCCGCTTATGAAGCGGTGAACTGGATGAATGACGGTAAATTTTATATTTTGGGAGGCGGAAAAAGCGCTAATTTCTGGGAGTATAATCCTGCTAACAATATCTGGAAAAGATTGGCAGGACTTCCTACCAATCAAATTATAGAGAATGCCTCATTCGCAAAAGATTCGCAAAAAAATATTTGGGTTTTTGGTGGAAGAACCGGCGAAGGTTCTTCCAGTTCTATCATGGAGTATAATAACAACGTTTGGAAATTTGACTACCTCACCAAAACCTGGAGCCAATTACAAGGTGGCGGAACCAATAAGGCAGGTTATTATGGAACGCAAAATACTTCTACCAACCAAACGAGACCCGGAACAAGATATCCGTCTTCTTTTTGGATGGACGAGAATGATAGGTTCTGGATCTACTCCGGCAGAGGTTTCGCAGAAAATACTGATGGCGATTATTATAACAGAAACCTGGTAGATTTGTGGTATTATGATACTAAATTAAACGCATGGTTTTGGGTAGATGGATATAAAAATTCCTTCTATGCACATGACAAAGAACTTAATTATTATGACAACACAAGATTAATTTCTTCCAATTATAAATCTGGCAACAGTTTGTATTCCTTTATATATAATAAAAAATTATATTTTATTGGTGAGTCAAATAATGATTTTTACAACTCCACCAATCAATTTTGGAAATTAGATATTTCAAATATCGTCCCGAAATATAGTTTTATTGATGGCTTTAGTTATTTGAACAGAAGTGGCGGAACTTGTAATGATATAAGTGTCCCATTTACAAGAATAAAATTAAAAGTGCAGAACACGGATGGAACCAGTTCCGAAAGCATTTCTAATAACAAAGGATATTACAGAATCGTTTCAAACAATTTACCCGCCACAACCTTAGTTCCTGTTTTAGAAAATCCCCAATATTTTACCGTTACACCAGCTTCTGTGAATATCGATTTTCTAAACGGAAATTCATTTTCCCAAAATTTTTGTGTTATTCCCAATGGAACGCACAATGATTTGGATGTACAGTTAATACCAATATCAGAAGCACGCCCCGGATTTGAATCTACCTACAGAATAATATACCTCAACAAAGGAAACACCACCCTTTCTGGTCAGGTAAAAGTGGATTACCAAGGAAGTAAAATCACCTATCTGACTTCTGAGATTACACCAGATGCCAATTTAAATTCAAATTTAAGCTGGAATTTTTCGGATTTAAAGCCCTTTGAAGAAAAAAGTTTCACCCTTACTTTTAAAATAAATCCACCAACGCATCCTACAAATCCAGTAAATTCGGGAGACCAATTATCTTTCTCCAGCAAAATTTTCCCCTTATCCCAAGACGATACACCATTGGATAACGTCATGGAATTGAACCAAAAAGTGGTAAACTCCGTAGATCCAAACGATAAAACATGTCTAGAAGGAAATGAAATTCTACAGGAAAACATTGGAAAATATGTTCATTATCTGATCCGATTTGAAAATACAGGAACCGCAAATGCGATTAATGTGGTCGTGAAAGATTTTATCGATCTAAATAAATTTGAAATAGAAACCCTGCAACCTATAAAAGCATCTCATCCCTACAGAATGAACATCAATGAAGGAAATAAAATAGAATTTTTATTTGAAAACATTCAACTCCCTTTTCCGCCAAATGCACAGAGAAATGGTTATATTCTTTTCAAAATTAAAACCAAAACAACTTTAGCATTAGGAGAACAATTTAGCAATAAAGCCGATATTTATTTTGATTATAATTTCCCCATTATAACCAATAATGCCATTACCACGATTGTAAATCCATTGGCAACGAACGAAACAGACACGAATGAAACCATCTCCTTTTATCCAAATCCTGCACGAGATATAATTACCTTTACCGGTAATGAAAAGGTATATAAAATTGAAATTTTCGATGCTTCTGGTCGGTTAGTAAAAATTGAAATGGGGATTAAAAACAATCAAACAAATATCAATTATTTAAAACGGGGAGCTTATATTTTGAAACTTCATTCGGATTTAAAAATATCTACAAAAAAATTGATCAAAAATTAAAACTCACTAATCTAATCTTTAGAAAATACCTAGATTTGTAAATCCCAATCTTTGTTGAAGCCTTAATTTACTCGACAAAGTTTTTTTTAATAAAATGTATTCAGTAATAGATATAGAAAGTAACGGAGCCGGTTTCAGAGAAGAAAGCATCATTGAAATTGCGATTTATAGATACAACGGCCATGAAATTGTGGATCGTTTTATTTCTTTGGTAAATCCAGAAAGTGCAATTACTCCGTTTGTACAGAAATTGACCAAAATTTCTCCAAATATGGTGAGAACTGCGCCAAAATTTCATGAATTGGCCAAAAGAATTGTAGAAATCACCGAAGAAACCATTCTCGTGGGACACAATATAGAATTTGATTACAGAATGCTTCGCCAAGAGTTCAAACGCCTTGGTTACGAATTCAAAATCAATACTTTAGATACAATTCCTTTAGCCAAAAAATTAATTCCTCTAGCTGAAAGTTATTCGCTGGGAAAATTGGTAAAATCTCTTGGAATTCCGCTTGTAGATGCACACCGAGCTTCGGGAGATGCAAGAGCGACTTTGGAACTTTTTAAATTGTTAATGATCAAAGACAAAGATTCCGAAATCATTCAGCAACATCATGAGGAAGTAAACGCCAAAACTTACCTCAACAAAATAAAAGAACTTACCCAAGATCTCCCTTCTGAGCGGGGAATTGTTTATTTTCAAAATAAAGAAGGCCAAATTATTCTTTCCGATTTTGTAGAGGACATGAAGAAATTTGCAAAACTTCTTTTTAATTCTAAGTCGAAAAAATGGCGGGAAATTCAGGATGAAACGGAACAAATTCGGTATGATCTAACAGGAAATACAGTCATTGCAAAATTGATGATGAAAACGAAAGGCCTGAAAAAAAGAGACAGTTTACCCTTTGGTCTGTTTATCATTAAAGACAAATACGTTGCAGATAAAATTTCTAATCAAAGTAAACTCGCTCCAATACTCAAATTCAAATCTTTCACACAAGGATCGAAAGTGGTGAGATTTGTTACGAGTCAGGAGCAATTCCGGGAGGTGAAAAATTTAGAAACCCTGTTTACGATTTCTCACGAGGACCAAATGTGGATTTCTACAGGAAGAACTTTGGGAGAAAAGTCATTCCTCTTTTTTAAAAAAGGAAAATTAAGTTCCTACGGTTTTTATGAATTGTATACGCAAATTGAATCCTTGACAAAAATCTCTAATTTAAAAATTGACATTGATTTTTCTACGGAGGACTTAAAAAACGATTTAAAACTTGCGATTTTACGTGGTGATTTTCAAATAATTGCACCGCCCACAAAATAAATAGTGCACAATTAAATAAAAAAAATTATTTTTGCCAAAATTTAACACACAGAATGACCACTATAAAATCTATAAAAAAGGTTGCTGGTAAGGGAAAAAAGTTTTTCTCTAAGGCAAATTTTGTGGATTAAGAGTTGTGATTTCTAAAGATATTATGAAGCAGACTCTTTCCGGGTCTGCTTTTTTTAATTTTATAACACCCAATTATGACTGACAAAGATTTATTGAAAATTGCTGCCGAGTTTGGCACTCCAACTTATGTTTACGATGCAGAATCGATCAAAATTCAATATGAAAAATTGACTTCTTCTTTTCATAAAACAACTCGTTTTTTCTACGCGTGCAAAGCGCTTTCCAATATCAACATTTTGAAATTTGTGAAAAACTTGGGCGGAAATTTAGACTGCGTTTCCATCAATGAAGTGAAATTGGGAATAAAAGCTGGTTTTCAAGCGAAGAAGATTCTTTTCACCCCAAACTGTGTGGACTTGGCGGAAATTGAAGAAGCAATGGCGCTAAAAGTTCATATCAATATTGACAATATTTCAATTTTAGAACAATTCGGAAATAAGTACGGCGATTCTTACCCGATTTTTGTGCGCATTAATCCACACATTTACGCGGGTGGAAATCACAAAATTTCTACGGGACATATTGATTCCAAATTCGGAATTTCTATCCATCAGATGCGTCATATCGAAAGAGTGATGAAAACGACAAACCTTAACGTAGAAGGGCTTCACATGCATACAGGAAGTGAAATTAAAGATCCAGAAGTTTTCTTGCAAGGTCTAGAAATTATGTTTGAATTAGCCGAACATTTCCCTAATCTGAAATATCTTGACATGGGAAGCGGATTTAAAGTAGCTTACCAGGAAGGTGATTTGGAAACTGACGTGAAAGTTTTGGGCAAAAAAGTAGAAAAAGCCGTAGCTGAATTTGCGCAAAGTTCTGGGAAAAAGATGGAACTTTGGTTTGAGCCGGGGAAATTTCTGGTGAGTAAAAGTGGGCATTTCTTGGTTAAAACCAATGTCATCAAACAAACGACAGCTACTGTTTTTGCGGGGATCAACTCAGGATTCAATCATTTAATTCGGCCTATGTTTTACGATTCGTATCACATCATCGATAATTTATCCAATCCAAAAGGTGCAGAAAGAATTTACACCGTAGTTGGAAATATCTGTGAGACAGACACTTTTGCGTGGGACAGAAAGTTAAATGAAACCCGGGAAGGTGATATTTTGGTCTTCAGAAATGCCGGAGCTTATGGTTTTGAAATGAGTTCCAATTTTAATTCCAGACTAAAACCTGCAGAAGTCTTATTTTTAGATGGAAAAGCGCATCTGATCAGAACGCGTGATGAATTTGAAGATCTACTGAGAAATCAAATTGAAGTTTTGTAAAATACTTCTAAATTTGTTTAAATGTAATTGTAATCCCTCTATTTTAATAAAGTTTTAGACAAATAATCATTCAGAAATTTTTCAATATCTTTAATAATTCTCCAAGCTTTGCTCTTAATTTGAAAAAATGAAACACTTCATTCTTATCCTTTTACTCTTCTCGGTTTACACATTTGGTCAATTGCAAATCAATAAGCAAGACCCTAAAATAGTATATACTGAAAAAGCTAAATTTCCGGGTGGTGATGAAGCTTTCCGGGCAGAATTTCATAAGATGGTGAATGGATATATTGATTTAAGACAATATGCCGTGAATGGAATTTTCTATTTTGTTTTTAATATTGATGTGAATGGTAAAATTAAAAATCTAAACATCACTCCAAAAGTGAAAGACAGCGAAATGTTTATCGATGATATGATGTTTGCCATGAGGAAAATTAAAACCAAATGGAAACCCGCTCTGCAAAATGATAAACCGGTGGAATCTCAATATGTTCTAAGTGTCAATTTTACTTCGGACCATTTCGATCATGGTGATTAAAACTGAAAAAGCACTTTTTTAAAGTCTAAAATTTGTAACTTGGGTTAAAATTACAGCACCATGAAAAAGCTATTTTTATTGCTTGTGTTTGCGTTCACTTACAGCAATGCACAATACTTGGTAGAAGATAATGATATTACAGAATCCACGAAAGAACTAGGGCGACAAAGCATTTCTTATGACCTGAATAACCCGTTGGAATTTTACAGATTAAAATGTGTAAATCCTATTTACGCACAATTTCCTGGGGGCGAAAATGCTTTCAAAGAGAATCTTTTCAAAAACATGAAAAGTTATCTGGATCTGGGTATTTATTCTGTGAACGGAACCTTTGAACTTATTTTGCACCTTAATAAAGCAGGTAATTTGCAAAGTTTTGAACTGCGTCCACAAGTTCCAAACAGCAATATGCTTTACCGTGATTTAGAATTAACTCTAAAAAAAATGAATTTGAGATTTTCTCCCGCAACCTGCGAAGGAATTCCCATAGAATCTAAAATTCGACAAAAAGTCAATTTCCGAACTGATAATTTCGATATTTAAAAAAGAAGCTTTGCAAGCAATTGCAAAGTTTTTTTTATATTTAGAAAAAATAATATGCTCAAATTTTTACTCTTTTTCTTCTTCTCCACCGCTGTGTTTTCTCAAGAAATCCACGAATTTTATCCACCGAATCAAACAGATTATATTGGCGGAAATGTCCAATTTTATAAAGATTTTCATCAGGTTTTAGTGGAAAAAAAATTGCAACCTTGTGCTAATAAAGAAGAGAGTTTAAATTTTGGTGTGGTAATTTATCCCGATAATTCTATTAAATATATAAAAGGAAAAGATCCAGATGAGGAAAAATTTAAATGCACTTTTGATCTTACCAAAGAAGTTTTAAAATACGTTAAAGGCTGGAATCCTGCAGTAGTTGACAACAAAAAAGTTGCAGCCGCCACAAGCTTTTTAATCATTCCAAACGACCTTTTCTCTAAATTACCAGATGAATATGATACTGTAGGAAAGATGGAAATGGCAACTTACGATGGTGGAATGCAAACTTTTCGAAAGAAAGTTTTTCAAAGTATTGATTTAAATAGATTTAAATTTGACGGCACTTTCAGACTTGAAGTTACGTTTATTATTGAAAGAAATGGAAGTATGAGTACTGTGGAACTTGCGCAATCCAGCGGACTTCAGGAATTTGATAAAATGGT
>Ga0136636_10000766_pt1 | contig 17487 bp, 17 predicted proteins | sample AntDrymUQ8522106_2_FD_104653 | JGI IMG/M metagenome (GOLD analysis project Ga0136636, IMG submission 104653) | Polar desert sand microbial communities from Dry Valleys, Antarctica - metaG UQ852 (21.06) | ecosystem: Environmental > Terrestrial > Soil > Desert | place: Antarctica: Dry Valley... | reverse complement strand
AGATCCTTCTGTGTTTATAAATAGTCGTCTATCCCCAGATATGTTTCCGTTATCAAAACAAGTGCAAATTGCCTCTGACATAGTAAATAGAGGTGCTGCACGATTAGCAGGTATAGAACCACCTAAATTCGAGGACAATGAAACTACATTTCCTCAACTTATTGATCGCATTCAAAAAACTATCTCTCATTTAAATACTTTTAAACCTGAGCAAATTGACGGTTCAGAAGAGAGAGAAATTACCCTACAGATGCGTGACAATACTCTCTCTTTTCAAGGAATGCCATTTCTCCTATATTTTGTTTTACCAAACCTTTATTTCCATGTCACAACAGCGTATGACATTCTTAGACACTGCGGTGTAGAACTTGGCAAAGGAGACTTTCTTGGTCAGCCTTAATCAGAGCAATATCTAACGTCATCATTGCTATTCGGTATTCCATGAAATTCTCTACTCTCTTTGAGGGCGTTTGAAATGTATGTTTTGTATCAAAAGTAACGTAGCCAAGCCAGAGCAACGAAAAATTGGGATTCTTCCTTTTAGTTTGTGACGCTCAGAATGGCAAATTATACCTAGTAAAGTCGGGTGGTTGCTAGGGTTTTTCTAGCAGTATTAATTAGTCCCGTCGCTTTCTCTGAGGAGTTGTATTGAACCATCTTTTGGCAGTGCTAAGATAGAAAATAAGCTACAATGTACCTCTGTGTGAGCATTAGTTGCGGCTAAAGATTGAATGATTGTGTCAGCACAATTTTCCCAATTGCTTGACCTGACTCAGCATATTGATGGGCAGAAGCAATTTCAGCCATGCTGAAGATTTTATCCAGATGTGGATGTACCTTGCCTTCATCCACCAATTGAGCCAACTTTGACAAAATCTCGCCATGATGAGCGCGACCTCTACCAAACAGCATGGGAATCAGCATAAAAACTAGATGCAGCGTTAACCCTTTTACATGCATTAAAGTTAAGTCTTGATGGGATAGTGAAACAATGGAAACAATTGTTCCGTTGAGTTTTGCTGCTTTGAAAGCATTCTGAAGATTGTCGTTACCAACTGTATCAAATACCACGTCAAAACCCTCCCCATCCGTATGCTCTGCTACAAATTCTTCAACAGGTTGTTGCTGATAGTTGATGATGACATCTGCACCCAACCGACGAGCGATTATCCCTTTCTCATTACTAGAAACCAAGGCGAATACCGTTGCTCCTGCCCACTTTACCAGTTGAACTGCAATATGACCTACGCCCCCAGTCGCTCCATAAACTAAAACCTTTTGCCCTGGCTGAATCTTAGCGCGATCAATCAGTCCTTCCCAAGCTGTAATTGAAACTAAGGGAAGTGCAGCCGCTTCTGCCATTGTGATAGATACTGGCTTATGAGCAACCAAGTTAGCATCAGCCAACATATATTCTGCCAAGGCTCCACCCAAACCTTTCACGCCCCCAGCACAAGCGTAAACTTCATCCCCAACCTGAAAATCACTAATTCCTACTCCAACTGCTTTGATTGTTCCTGCTACATCTCCATGCAAAACGGCTGGAAAGACAGGGGTAATATCCGCCAGAACCCCTTGTCGGATCTTCAAATCAACTGGATTGATACTTGTCGCAGCCACTTGAATTAAGACATGGTGAGGAGCAATCAAAGGAATCGGCAAATCTGCTTCTCTAAAGGTATTTGAACCGCCAAATTGGTCAATGACTAGCGCTTTCATCATCTTGCTTTCCCGCAGTAATCTAGATTTGCAACGTATCATTGCAGTACATCTGTCCGTAAGGATTTACTTATTGGTGCAATAGTTACTTTTTGGTAAACATGACTCTAAATCCTGATTCTAATGATTCTCAATTGACCTACTTTCCTCAACCAGCGCTTGAACGGATTGCTAAGATGAATCTGTTTGACACCAGATGCGCTGCTCATCAAATGCTAGAAATCATTGCCAATAAATGGACAGTTTTGATCGTTTATGCGCTGACTCAAGGCAAAAAGCGATATGGCCAACTCAAACAACAGATTGTTGGTGTATCGCCGAAAATGCTGATTCAGAACCTACGAAATTTAGAGCGCTATGGGTTGGTTGAGAGAGAGGTGTATCTATCCGTCCCCCCAAGAGTCGAATATTCACTCACTCCACTGGGGACTTCTCTAGTGGAGCCATTGGCAATATTGGGTGAGTGGGCATATCGACACATTACAGATGTAAAAACGGCGATGGAACATTACGATAGCAATCCAGAAACCAGCGATTACTGGGAACCAAAGTAGCTTAGACACATCGGGTTCGGTATTATCGGCTGAATAACTTAGGATGTTGCGTTTGCCCAACAGGTATTGAAGTATCGGCGACGGCAGGGCCAGCAGAAGGAAAGAAAGCGGCACCAGGAGCAAGAACTTCAGGCGGCATAGGTAAGGCTCGGATGCAGACCATGTACAGAGGCAGGGCAGGGCAGGGCAGGGGGCAGTTCTCGTTGGGGAAAGAAGACATAGGAAAAGGGAAAACCTTACTGCAAAATTCTCTCTTTTGCTCCCTGCTGCCTTGCTCCCTTGCTCCCTTGCCTTCAAAAAGTAAAAGAAGATGATTGCACTGAATCTACTGCAAAGAGGAATGATTGTACAGGAAATCGCACAAATCACGGGTTTAAGTGTAGAACAAGTGCAGCAGTTACAGGCACAACTGTCAAGAGAAAATTAATCTCAGTAGATATTCGTATATCATCATTGAGGTGTCAATTGTCGTTAGAGTTTTTTTCCCTTGAAAAAGCATAAATCTTCTATGCCTCGAAAAACCCCACCTTCATCCCACTCGACTGTTACAACTCCACTGGCTCTCTCTCAATTACATATCCGCTTACAGTTTCTAGAAAAATCACACCAATCATTACTAAAACAGATTAAAAGAAAACGCACAGAACTGAATAACTTTATTGAACAGACCCGAATTTTCGCAACAGAAATCTTTCATAAAGCCAGTCCCAGCTTCCAAAAAATGGCTGAGTTAGACCAGGATATTCATACTCTGTTTGAGGAAATTTTCACTACTAGAAAGTTTGGTAAACAAACCTTCAAAAATATAGAAGCAGTTTACCTTAACCTCCAATTGACAGGAGTCATTAGTCGTAAACAATTCAAGTCAGGGCTAGACGAACTATTTAATCATTCCGAATCCGAATCCGATTTAGAAGAAGAAACTGCTGAAGGTCGCTATCAACATTGGCAAACACAAGAATCTGTAGAAGAATCTCATGGTGAACCTAGAACAGAAGATAAGAGAAAAATTCGTGAAACATTTCTGAGGTTAGCTGAAATCTTCCACCCTGACAAGGTAAAAGACAGCGAGACACAGACATATAATACAGAAATCATGAAATCAATCAATCAAGCCTACCAAGAAGGTGATTTGGCAAGACTTCTAGAAATTGAGCGACTTCACCAAGTGGGAGAAATTATTGATCTTAATAGCGAAGATGATTTAACTCGTAAATGTCGAACTATAGAACAGCAAAATCAAATTCTTCTCACTCAATATGAAAATTTGAAACGCCAACTACGTTTGGCAAAGAAAACTCCAGAAGGAACGATGGTTTCCGATTCTCGTAAAGCTGCTAAAAAAGGCATTGACTCTACGGCTTTGATGCTAGAAACAATAGAATCACAAATCAACGTTGTTGCTCATATTCGGGATTTTGTCAAGGACTTTAAAGAGCAAAAGATCACTATCAAAGAATTTCTCGGTGGCCCACCAAGCCTGCACTCTTTAGACGAAGAAATCATGGAAGATATTCTGGAGCAGATGTTGTCAGAATTAATGAGATAGTAGTTTTTTCTGAAAAAGTTTTCGCTTTATTTGTGAATGCTCTGCTCAACTTAAAATAATTTTACAGAACTATGCCAATTAAAAAACACATTAATCTGAATCTTGGAAGTTTCCTTAATCCCGCAGAGAAAAAGATAGTTGTCAATCTAGCAACTGAAGATATTTTAACTTTAATCACGCAAGAGTTAAAAACTCGTTACTCGCCAGAAACTCAAAAGCAAGCCCTTGAAGAGAGTTCCCAACTATTCCCTGATTTCGTATTGCAAGAATTATTAAAACGCCAAGAAGAAGTAATAAACGTTAACCCAGACACTTTAATAGTTGTTAACTGTAACATCATAGAAACAGAGGTTGATGAGTTAGAATTTGATTTGACTGTCGAAGCATATTTTGTAATTGCAGATGCAAATAGTCAAAATCATTTTCGGGCTAGTAGGATAGTCCTTTGGTCGAATATCTGGGGTTATGAAGTTGTTTGAGATACTCATAATGAGTAGGTAAACTCTCTAATAATTTTCTCTGTTCATGCTTTATGTTTTTCAAAATTGTAAATGCTTGTTCCACTTTATAAGGACGATAGTACATGAAGGAGTTAGATTGTTCAGGGAAAAAGTCTAAACCGCATAGAATAGCGTAATAGCTGCCATCTGTCCAGAAGTTGTGAAACTCGTTATCCAAGTTTCCATAATAGTCATTTTCGCTAACAGATACTGGGCTGATTGGAATTCCTGCTTTATAAAGCTCAATCTTGTTTTTAATTGATTCACTTATGGTTAACTCATGCCTGTTAGCCAACCAAAAAGGACTATCATCTCTTGTTGATGCAAAGTAGTGAGCTTGAATGAAATCGCGACAGTCATCATACATATACTCAATCTCACTATTGAACTTGTCTCGCCAAGTTGGTTCAATTTGCTTAGTGGGGAAATACTTGACTAACTGATAAATCGCACCAGTAATGAAGTAAATTCCTGTTGATTCTAATGGCTCTAGGAAGCAAGAAGACAGTCCAATACTTACACAGTTTTTCACCCAAGCTCGGCGATTTCGACCAGTTCTAAATCGAAGATACTTTAGGTCTACCTTAGATTGATCGAGATTCCAGAACTGACAGAACTTGTTAGCAGCTTTATCCTCACTAATAAACTTGCTTGAATAAACATAGCCTGAGCCAAAACGCCCCGTTAATGGAGTTTTCCAAATCCAACCAGCCTCTTGTGCAATAGAACTTGTGTAAGGTTCAATACTATTAATTTCGTCATTTTGATCTTTATAAGGGATAGGAGCTGCTATTGCACCATCACATAGCAAGTAATCGCTCATATCAATAAACGGTTCCCCTAGAAGTTGATTAATCAACAAACCACGGAATCCGGTGCAATCGATAAATAAGTCCGCTTCTAAGGTTAAACCACTTGTAGTTTGAATCGATGCTATATTACCTTGTTCATCGAGTTTAGCACTTTGAAAAGAATCTACGATATGTGCAATACCTTGTTTTTTACCCCACTCAGTCAGGAATTCAGCTAGAAGATTAGCATCAAAATGCCAAGCATGAGAAACTGCTGTAGAGCCATTCATGTCAACAGGTGATTTTTTCCCATCCATCATCAGAACCTGAGAGTAACAGGAATAATCAAACCGACTAGTACCCTTTGTATGGTAATACCAATATAGAGGCAGAGGAATACCATCAATGGTAGGTAAGACTCCAAAGTTATGATAGAAGTAGTTAAACCCTTCTTCAAGTTTATATTTACGCCAATTGACAAAGCGAATCCCTGCTTTGTATGAACCATTAACGTGCTTCATCCACTCTTGTTCAGGAATTCCTAAGAAGTCCCAGAAAATACTTTGCAGGTTGGGAATAGTAGCTTCTCCAACTCCTATACGTGGAACAACCTTGGTTTCTACAAGTGTTACTTTCACTTGGGGGCCAAACGCTTTATTAAGATAAGTAGCTGTCATCCAGCCTGCTGTTCCTCCTCCTACAACTAGAACCTTTTCAATAGGTGCATTTGGTGCTGATTGTGTGATTGTCATTTTTGTTTGCTCCTTTTATACTCCATACCGTTCAGTTAAATCTGAAAATCACGTAAATTATGGATTAGTCCCAAAGAGGAATAGGCCTCTTGTGTGACTCTCCAGGAATATTAAATAGGCCATATTATCCAGATGGATAAAAGGATTTGAATTGGGTCATTATTGGTTTTACCCTAGTTTGAACAGATGACGCATTTTTTCAAAAGCAGGGATACCAGAGTTGCCATCTAGCAACATATTAGCTACTGCGCGGCCTATCAATGGACTAAACTTGAAAGCGTGTCCTGAACCTCCACCAACCACAATGGCACGATCGCTTTCAGGGCTAAAGTCAACTACGAAATTTCCACTATTCGTTAAAGTATAGAAACAAGGTTCACCATAATCTAATTCCCAATCAATATTTTGGATATTTGATTGAACAAGATTTTCTAGGTCTTCTAAGGAACTTGACTTGATATCATAAGGTGTTCTGGGGTCATAACTAGTAGGGGCTTCTACAACTTCATGACATACTTTCATTAAGCTCCCTTCTATTGGGGGTAAACCATAGTAACAATCTTGTATGTTGTTTTTGAGCTGTAATCTGATCCAGATAGGAAAGTTTTCATAGGAATACTGATGTTGAGATTTAGAAGGTTTAAAATAACCTACTGTTTGCGGTATAACCTTGAGTATTGGTTTTGTATAAGGTAGTAAGAGTGATGTCCAAGCTCCTAAAGCTAAAACCAAATATCGAGCAACAAAAGTTTCCTCATCTGTTTCAACAATAACTTTATCAGATCCAATTTCAACTTTCAAAACTTTTGTATTCTCAAAAAGATCAGATCCATATGATAGGCACAATCCTTTGAGTAATTCAATAGTGCGTCTAGCAGCAAGCACCCCCGAAGTGTCTTCTATTAATACCGTTGCTTGGTCAGGTATGATAATTTTGGGAAAGCGTTCTCGTGCTGATTCCACAGAAACACTCGATATACCTTGGACTCTACCTATTACAGATTCTGCATAATCATTAATTAAATCTGCTGGGGAGCTGTAAAGACAAATAGGGCATGGATAAAACAATTGTTCGCCACTTTTATCTTCTAAATGTTTCCAGTCTTCATTTAGTGCAGTATGATAAAGCGAACTATAGTCGGTATTCACATATACCGCTCTCGCCATACGAGTATCACCATGAGAGCTTCCCCGATCGTGACCAAAAGAGAACTGTTCAATGAGAGCTAATGAGCCTACCTCTCGTCGTAATAGATTGTAGGCCGATGACAGCCCGAAGATACCAGTTCCTACAACAATAACTGAAAATTCTTTCACGAGTTTTTAGTAGTGAAGTGCTGTTAACTAAAGAAAATTAAATCAAAAATATTCATCCTAGTTTTAGACGAGATGATTTAATTTGGAAATAATCAACTTTCCAAAATCAGAATTTACTGTCTTCTGTAAACAGATCATCAAGTTTATACACTGGAAGCAACAGTTAAGTATTGGATACTAAATAGCTTCTGAGAGTCTGTCCAAACTTGTTTAACTTCCCAGCCTGCTTGAGCAGCTAGATTGGCAAACTCATTTAAAGTATATTTATAGGAATAGGCAAGGGAAATAGGTTCACCTACTTTAAACTCAAGACAATGGTTGCCAACATGAACTGTCTGTTTCTCAAGGCTAACTAATTTCATTTCCATGCGTCCTAATTGCTCATTATAACTACCTTTATACTGAAACTGATTAATCTTAAAATCAGCATTAAATTCTTGATTCATCCGCCGTAAAAAATTTAAAGCTATGGCTTCACTCAGACCAGCAGAGTCGTTGTAGGCTGCATTCAAAACTTCTAAGTCTTTTTTCAAATCAACACTGACAAGCATAGCTCCATTAGCACCGCAAGTCTGTTTGATTTTATTTAAAAGAGTTATCAATTGGGGCTGATGCTCATTACCAATAGTTATTCCTGAGATAAAAGCTAAACAACGTTTAACTAATTTTGTTGGCAAGGGTATCTCAAAATAATCGTGATAATTAGCACAAACTGGTAGTACTTCTAAATTGGGATAATTTTCTGCAATTTTACTGGCTGAATCTATTAAATACTTTTTTGATATATCAATTGGTATATAACCAGATATTTGTGGTAGACGATCTAGTAGGATACAAGTTTTATCGCTACTACCACTGCCATACTCAATTAACAGACAATTTTCTCCTACCAAAGAGACAATCTCATCAATATATTGCTCCAAAATAGCCATTTCTTGCCGAGCAGGATAATACTCAGGCAATTTGCAGATTTGATCGTATATTTGTGAGCCATTCTCATCATAGGTAAACTCAGTATCAAATCTTTTTTCTGCCTGTTGCAATCCTAAGAGAATTTTCCCAAGATTGTTATGGGTTTGAGATTCATAAACATTCAGTTCAAGATTCTGAAGCATAATTATTTACTCAAATTTATTGGCTTAAAAAAAGACTGTACAAAACCGATCTATTCATGATTATTAGTAAGAGTTAACTGTATATTTGATTATTTCTTACTCTTATACAGTTAACTTAGTCTTAGATCGGTTCATAAGTATCTCAATGCTGTCATATAGGTATTCGATGTGATTCCTGAAAAAATCTCACTACCTGTAGGGTGGCTAGTGCAGCATCCTACGTATCTTTCAAAAATCAAGTATGAATCCTATAGAAAAAGAGTATTTTGCTATGACATCGTATAGTTACGTTGCTTTGTTGAATTTTTAGATGTCCTCTAAGCAATACTTTCCAGGAGAAATAATATTATTAGGGTCTAATTGTTTTTTAATAGCCCCAATCGTTTCCCAGTAAGCATCTTTCGGACGATTACTGAAGTGATTCATTTCTTTAATACTCATCCGATAAGGATAAATACCAATTTTTTCTAACTCCTTATCTAAATGCTCAGTCCATTGATGTGCCTTTGTTATCTCTTCTTCTTCTTCCCGGTCAAAATACACTCTGAATAGTCCTTCAACAGCCATTTCCCCTATACTTACAAAATTATGAAAAGGTGTTACCTGAAATTCTTCAGAGATTTTATTTACTAAATCTATTACCTCTTTCATGGCCATAGCTTCAAAAGGTATTGCTGGTGCAACAGCTTTAAACCCAGATATGTTTTTACAAAAATCAACCTCATATTGTGAATTTTGAAAATCGAAATTATTCATTTCTCCCATCGTTTCAATACTATAATTAGACGGGATGCCGTTATACAGCATTTGTAATATTGAATAATATCTATGTGCTGGGTTTTGTTCGATTTCAGTGCTATTCAAAAATAATAGATGATGGCAGAATTTGGAAATTCGTTTTTCAACTTCTTGTTGGCACAAATTTCTCATTTCTTCTGTTCCAGAAAAACTGAATATTGCTGACCAATCGCCTGTATAATTGAATTGATTAGCAACAGTAGTTCTTGGGTCATTTTTATTAGTAACCATCAACCAATTAGGTACTATGTTACTTTCTTTTAGCTCGATAAAAGTATTTGTGAATGCTACAAAGTTATCTTCTTTAAATTCTGCATATACGATAGTGCCTGGTGTACGAGGTTTAAGACGTAATACCATAGCAGTGACAATTCCTAAATTCGATTGTGTAAATATCCCTTTGAGATCGGGGCCTACACCAGGAGGATGGAAAAAGATGGGTTTTCTTGTTTCATTAGAATCAAAGTAATGCCAAAAGCCTGTTCTTACTATTTTTCCATTACCTAATAATACCTCTACTCCAGTAAGAAAATCATAGCGATGATTAAAGAAAACACTACCTCTATCTAAGACGTTTCCTACAATACTAGTATTTTCGGCAGACCCAGTAGAGGGAAACATTAAATTTGTATTCTTCAGTAAATAATCAGATAATTGTTTTTGAGTAACTCCTGGCTCAATAATTGCATAGCGATACTTTTCATTGACCTCTATTATATTATTCATTTCCCTAAGAATTACTAAAGCAGAGCCACTTTTTACGGGTAATTTTGACCCAATACCCCAATTCTTTCCAGTACTTACAACATAAAGAGGTATATGGTATTTGTTCGCAACTGCTACAATTACTTGGACATCGTTTCTACTTGTAGGCTTTAATATAGCTACTACAGGCTCATCTTGATATTCTGTAATGTTTTGCTTGTATTTTTCTCTTTGCTCTAGAGAACTTTCTACTTTATTACTACCAATTTTATCTTGCCATTCTTGAATTGCTTGTTGGTAATCTTTCATGATTTGCTCCTCAAATAACTTAAAGAACTAAATGCAACTATATTGCATTTACAGTTTTTCTATATTCCTATCTTTTATGCCTCTATAAAATATGCTTCTATAGAATGCTACTCCAGAAAAGTAATTGGCGTAAATTGCAAATATGAACACTTGTTTAAAGCCAACATTTCAGCGAAATTGTTATGCGATCGCTAACTGCAAAACCTAGAAGTTTAGCAGCATATAAGCATTTTTATCTCTCACAGATAATTTTGTTTTTCTTAATGCTTGGTAGATCGCATCTCTGAACAATCCCTATTTAAGATAATACAACAAAATATAGCAAAATAAAACAAATTTATTAAAAAAACTATAGTAAATTATTGTTTTTTTATGCAGGTTATTATTTTTATTATATGGATATGACTGTGCAAGAAAAAATATGCGCTGAGAATAAGAAATGGTTATCAACGCATTAATAGAAATTAAAAAAATATTAATAAGTAGATATACATATCAGGATAATAAATAAGAAACTAAATTTATCTAATCTGATTTGTAAGGGCGATCGCTCTTTGTCAATGCAAGCATCGCGTGGCATTCTGTCTTGATTTTGCCTTTGTTAAATCATACGCCTTCTTAATCAGAGAATCGCGAGTAATACCCAACGCCACTTGCCCTATTGTCGGGAACCCTAAGACGGGACTACCTCAATAGAAAACGTTACGGAAACACCAACCCAGGGCGGGCCGTACAAAATAATCACCTTTCAAGCTGATTATTTTAGCAATAAGCCATTGGTGGAAGTTATAAGATATTTGCATTCGTCAATTCAGAGCAAAATTTAGCTCCTGTATACAGTGAATGTGAGTCTTTGTTCCTACCTTTATATATCAAAGAATTTTGTGCTTTTATGCAATATATTTCTTCTGCCAATAAATTGACCGTGAATATTGACCATATAAGGAACCATGTAAGTTAAAATTGCAGAAATCCAACGCTGAGATGTCATCTGACCAGTTAACAATGCCCAGCCATGATTGATTGCAAACAGGAGAGAGCCTATTAATAGAGTAACTTTCAAGGCAGTTGGCATTAACTGAGGATTAACTAAGCTCAATAAATATTCTCTTGCAATGTTCTTGTTCTTCATTCTGTCATCTTGTGGAAGATTTATGTAAGTTTTTAGATGGTAGGAGCATTTAAATAAGCTTGAGGATTTTCAGGATCAAATTCCAAACCATTAAAAAATTTTTCCACACCTCGTGATGTACTTGGTGGAATTGCTTTTTCCTGACCGATTAATTTTGCTGCTTCCCGCCAGATATCTTCACGATTTACAGTGTCAATTAAAGGTTTAGTTTCAAAGTCTGGTGAGCGGTATCCCCAGCGCATATCCTCAATCAGAAACCATAGGTCATGACTTTTGTAAGGATATGAAGCACTTTCACGCCAGAATTTAACAGCATGGGGGCTGTTTTCTACGACACGCCCGTTTCCATAGTCAAACTTACCCAACAAGCGATCGCGAAGTAAATCACTTGTTACTCCCATCCACTGTCTCTGTGAGAGAATTTCAAACATTTCCTCCTTATTTTCTGCCTTGTCACACCACATTTGAGCTTCTAATACTGCTGCTAGAAGAGCTTTAGCTGCTTTGGGATGTTTATCTACCCAATAACCACGCATTGCCAGTGCTTTTTCAGGGTGATTGTTCCACAACTCGCCACTAGTTACAACTGAGTATCCAAACCTCTTTTTAATTAAGCGATGATGCCAAGGATCAACGACACAAAAGCCGTCCATTGTACCACCCTGCATATTAGCTACCATTTGCGGTGGTGGTACTACAATTAAGGATACATCTCGTTCTGGGTCTATACCAGCGTAAGCTAGCCACCAGCGCATGAAAAAATCCCCTGTTACCCGTCGATAGGGAATAGCAAAACGGGCAGTTTCTCCCTGTAAAGCCTTCTGAGCCAAAACTGATTTGAGGCTAGAGCCGTCTAAACCGAGGTTTAAATTTTTATAGACATTGCTAAGTGAAATTCCTTGCCCATTCACATTTAAACGAGCCAAAATGTACATTGGGATTTTACGGCCATAGCTAATCTCTCCTGTAGCTATTAGATATGCCATAGAAAAGAGTAAATGAGCTCCATCCAGGCCACCATCGTCTGAACATAACATCAGTTTGTCGCGCATCACAGCCCAAGAAGGCTGTTTAGTTACCTCCACATTAGGCATACCATACTTAGCAAAAAAACCTTTCGCTTTGGCAATGATTAAAGGACAACAACTAGTCACAGGAATAAACCCAATTGTCGCATTTGTTACTTCAGGACTATCGCTGTAACCAGCATATACACCTGAACTCAACTGGGAGGAAGTCGAGCCTGATGTGCAACGATGGGTTATCGTTTGAGCCAACAGCGCTGTTGTAGTTGTTGTTACTAAAAATTTGCGTCTAGTAAACTTTTTCATCTTCGGTGAAAGACTTATCATTAAGGTCGCAGGGGAGCCAGCGCGTTGGGCGGCTCAGAGGGGCAGAGGAGCAGGGGAGAGGGTTTTGCCGTTTCTGCACAGATGTATCAAATTACCAGTGATTAGCCGGACATGATATGAAGTACTAAACAGCCTTGGGTAGAACTTTGACAATTTGGCTTTCTATATACTTGATTTGCTGTTGCTTCTCCAGGAATTGCATGAGTTCATGGCGAAGTTTATGATATTGAATAGTATCGATAATTTCCTTTGGCGATCGCGGATAAGGAAAAGATGCTTCCAAAACTCGATCAATGGTTGCGCCAGGGCCATTCTTCAACATTACTATTCGATTGGATAGCAATAGCGCCTCATCCACATCATGAGTCACCATGATTGCAGTGAGATTGTTTGTATTACAAATAGACATCAATTCAGCTTGCAGATTACTACGGGTGAGTACATCCAAAGCTCCAAAAGGTTCATCCAACAATAGCAGCTTGGGCTTAATAGCTAAAGCCCGTGCTAGGGCCACTCGTTGCTTCATCCCCCCAGAAAGTTGTTTCGGCTTCTTGTAAATAGCATCTTTCAGCCCCACCATTTCCAAGTAATAAGCAACCATTTGATGCCGTTCTTTCTTGGATTTGTGACCCATGACTTTATTCACAGCTAAGGCTACATTATCCCAAGCAGTTAGCCAAGGTAAGAGGGAGTAGTTCTGAAACACCATCATCCGATCCGAACCCGGTTTACGTACCGGTTCACCATCAACTAACACGTAGCCTTGTGTTGGCCTATCTAATCCAGCCACAATATTGAGTAAGGTAGATTTACCACAACCAGAATGACCGATCAGAGAAATAAATTCTCCTGCTTTGATGTCCAAGTCTATGTTTGTCAGAACAAGATTTTTGTTACCATCGGGAAGTTTAAATTCCTTTTCTATCCCTCTAATTTCCACAAAACTAGATATAGTTTGCTGTCTTTGCATATTTTACTAATCCGGGTAAGAGGTTAGGGAACGTAAAGATTGAAACAGAAAAATAAAAAACATATTAAGATGCACATTTTATAACCCTTATGCAGCAAGGGTTTCAAAAAATCAAGAAATGTGTTTCTTTCATCTGTTACTAGCCGGGATTTTCACACCCCTAGCCGGACGCTTATAGCTTACTCTTGTGGAGTTAATTTAAAGGATAAATAGACCATTATTTTGTCTAGAACTAAACCAACTCCACCTAAGTAAATAATTGCCAAGATGATTTCACTAATGTCTGAGTTGTTGTAAGCATTTACAATGAAAAAACCAATTCCATCGTCAGACAGTAACATCTCAGCAGCAACAACAGCTAACCAAGATAAACCAAGCCCAATCCTTAATCCTGTAAAAATGTGGGGAAGTGTGGTCGGTAATAGAATTTTGAAAAAATTCTCAAACACTGTTAATTCTAAAATTTTAGAGACATTGGTGTAGTCTCTAGGAACAAGCTGTACACCAAGGGCAGTGTTGAGAATAATTGGCCAAATTGCCGTAATGGAGATGACAAAGATGGCAGAAGGATCTGGTTTGAGGAAGATAGCTTGAGCAAGAGGAAGCCAAGCTAGAGGTGCAACCGGACGAAATAGTTGAATGATAGGGTCGAACGCTTCTTTAATAAATTTGTTGAGACTAATGAGAAAACCAATGGCAATGCCTACTATTACAGCCAAACAGTAGCCAAAAGCCACTCGTTTAAGACTCGCAAGAATCAGCCAGAAGAATCCTTTGTTATTACCTCCCTTGTGAAAAAAGGGATCTATAATTAAATCCCACGTATTAATTATTACCTTATACGGAGAAGGCAGTGATGTTTCCGGCTGTAAGCTAAGTAAATACCAGATAAATAAGATGAGCGCAATACCAAAGGCTGGTGCAGAAATTGACTTAACCTGCTTTTCTAAAAATAAGGTTTTAGCATCTATAAACATAGAGGTATGTCCTTTCTAACTCTCGTTTCTTTGTCTAGGAGATACTACAAACTCCGGTTTTAGCATCTATAAACCTAGAGGTATGTCGTTTCAGTTAATGAGAGATGAATGCCAGAACCTTAAATTAAATCAGTATTCGAGCGATAACTTTATAAAACCTCGTAAGAGGTTGTTGCAAAAGTTATAGTCTGTGACATTAAAGACTTGCTGATAGCCATAGTCGCCCTTAAAAAATGGAAAACCTTCTTCAGTTTCCCCTTTTTTAACAGCGAATAGGGTGATCTAAGAACCTTTTATAGTGACGAGATAACTTTGAGAACAGCTTCTAAAACACAATGAATGTATTTGCTATATAAAATATACCTTATAAAATGTCAGTTTGTTTAAATTAAGTATATTCTTTTTTATAAAAAGTATTAAATATATTTCAAAAATATATAAATAATACATATAGATAAATCTATTATTTTAACAATATGAGGATTTAGTTATTAAAAGATTAATAAGAGATTATTAATAGAGTAATAATTGAGTATAACTAGCAAAAAAACAAAGACAAAAGTAAATGATTTTAAAAATAAAGGCTTTTTATTGGTAGAATCCCAAAAATATCTCAAAACATAGGAAAAGTTTAGCTTTGTAAGACTGTGGAGTTAAAAGGGAAAAGTAAATATTCCAACTGAAGCATTGACAAAATAGAGAAACAATGCATTTTAAGAAATTAGAAAAAACAGGCGATCACTAATGACTTTAAGATTGCAAATATGGAGAATCTGATGGCGCTCGCTTGTGTTCTTTAACTTCTTTCCTCATCTTAGACTAAGCTGTCGCGCCTATAAATTGCATACAATATTATTTATATAAGTTATATTAAGGGGTTCTATGCCTGCAAAAGGTTTCTTGAGCTTGGAGAAAAAGCAGCATCTGCAAGGAATTTTGAAACAGAGTCAAAGAGCAGAGGTCAGAGAGAGAGTTTTAATACTATTATTAATGAATGACGGTAGAACTCAAGAAGAAATTGCGGCATTAATTGGTTGTTCACGTCGAACAATTTTAGCCAGTGGAGTCTTTTCTTTGAAACCAATTTCATAGTCAGCAGCCTCTTGTAGAGAGGACTTGATGGAGTATGGAAATTCCAAATACATCAACCATTGCACTCTGCACCATCCTTTGACTATGGCGATACAGTCCACTCAACACGGTTACAAAAGCTACTACTCTTACACCGTAACTACTTGGATGTACGTCTTGTGGTAATCTTGCACGAGTTAATGTGCCACACTGCTGGCATTCGATTTGATGCAGGCGATGTTCTACGATGATTGGGTTAATGGGGGGAATTTCTACAATCTGGTGGCGGTAAGGGTTGGCATCCTCTCCCAATAATATTTCTCCGCAACAGCTACAGGTCTTTGGGTGGTGGTCTAAAACACTTGAACATTCGGACACATCGTACAAAAATCGACTATGACCCTTGTGCCCTGGTTGCCCCCCTCGCTTTTTACCGCTCTTCTTTTTTTCTGGTTTTTTTCGGCATGAAGTGGATCGGCAGAAAAATCAAGAAGATGATTTAGATGTTAGGCGAATTTGTGCAGAGTTGCGGTATGCTGAGAAACCAGTTCCGGCGTTTAATTGGGAGATTGAATTTCCCGAAGTATTTGATAGAGATAATCCTGGGTTTGATGCAATTGTTGGTAATCCACCATTTGCAGGCAAGAATACAACAATAAATGCTCATGCTTCTGGTTATCAGGATTGGTTGAAAGTTGTTAATCCCGAATCTCATGGGAATGCTGATTTAGTAGCGCATTTTTTCAGGCGATCGTTTAGCCTTTTACGCCAGTCTGGATGTTTTGGATTGATTGCTACAAATACCATTGCTCAAGGTGATACCCGTAGTACAGGTTTAAGATATATCTGTGAGCAGGGCGGAACAATTTCCAATGCTCAAAAACGGATGAAGTGGCCGAGTTTAGCGGCGGTTGTCGTAAGTGTTATTCATGTTTTTAAGGGAAAATACGAAAATACAAAATTGCTAGATGGAAGAGAGGTTAACTTAATTTCTGCGTTTTTATTTCATGCTGGAGGTAATGAAAATCCGGCGGTGTTATTGGTAAATGTTGATAAAAGCTTTCAAGGTAGCATCCTTTTAGGAATGGGTTTTACTTTTGATGATTCAAATCCTGATGCTACAACCATTGCAGAAATGCACGAATTGATTAGACCTCTTGCAAAATTACTTTTATGTTATATTTAAGGGTTAGCATTTTGGAACTGCTAAATTTAACTCATAGTTATAAATTGCTGCTAGTAAGTTACAACGCAGACCATAACGACGACGGCGATTACGATATGTATCACCAAAAATCTTAAAAATTTTCAGGCGGCGATTGACGTGTTCAATGCCAATTCTTGCCTTTGCTAAAACACGATTATAGTCTTTTTCTAAGGTTGAAAGTTCTCTCTTTTTAGGCTTTTTCTTAGGAGTGTAACTGTTGCTATGATATTGGTTAATTCCTTGATAACCACTATCGTGGAAACCTTGTATTTCCGGATGAAAATGAACTCCACTAGCTTTGAATAAAGCAAAATCATGGCAGCGCCCTTTACCAAAAAAAGTACAAATAATTTCTCCTGTTTCTTGATTAATAATCAATTGGCTTTTGAGTGTGTGATGTTTTTTCTTTCCTGAGTAAAATTCCTGTTGTTTTCTTTTTGGACGTTCAATAGGGGTTTCAGTTACATCCATTACCACTACTTCAGGTTGGCTCAAACCACCTTTAAACAAGGCTTTTTTCCCAGGCAACCTAAACATTCCTGACTGGAATGGCACTAAGAAAAGCTCTAAGATATACGGAATAAGGACTACAGCTTTGAAAGCTATTGAACAGTGGAGGAGGGGTCAGGCGATCGCCTACAGCGGGCAGGTACGCCATCGCTGTGCCTT
>Ga0136636_10000763_pt1 | contig 17510 bp, 9 predicted proteins | sample AntDrymUQ8522106_2_FD_104653 | JGI IMG/M metagenome (GOLD analysis project Ga0136636, IMG submission 104653) | Polar desert sand microbial communities from Dry Valleys, Antarctica - metaG UQ852 (21.06) | ecosystem: Environmental > Terrestrial > Soil > Desert | place: Antarctica: Dry Valley... | reverse complement strand
ATAATGAATTTCGAAGTATTGATGCTATTGAATTAGCAGTACTATCATCATTGTGATTTATTCAATTCCATTCTTCTTATTTTTACTTCATTATTCGATATTCATTATTCAAATCTTTTTTGGTTCTGGCTTGTCCAGTTTAGGTAAAGCGGATATAGGCCATTAGCTTTTACCCTGTCCATGCGGAGTTGAACTATAAAACTTGTTTTATTCATAGCTATTTCCCTTCAATTTTTATGGTGGCGAAATGCAATTTTGAAGGTAGTTCGGAACCTTTCCGTTTGCATTTGCACGGTTCATAAGGGTTTTGGAATAGGGGAGGGTTTTGTACATGACGGTTTTCTTTTCATTTTGTGGTGAAATAATGGTGAAAGAAAGTACCGTAAATTTTGGACGAAAAGTTTTCGGAAATTGGTTCAAAATTGTCTGAAATCCCTGTAAACGTTGAAGAGTTGAAACTTTGGGGTTCCAACTCTTCGATTTTTGCGGTGGTGTCGACTGGAATTGAACCAGTGACACACGGATTTTCAGTCCGTTGCTCTACCAACTGAGCTACGACACCGTTTTGATAGGGACTGCAAAAGTAGCATTATTTTTTAAAATCCTACTGTTTCGGCAAAGATTTTTTTCCGAAAGCAAAAAAAACATCAATTTTATATAAAACAATGCAAAAAAAACTTCGCTTTAGGTTGGGAGTTAAAAAAACTCCCTATATTTGCACCCCATTAAGAAATTTATAATCAATTCATTAAAACATTTTGAAAAATGACTAAAGCAGAAATCGTTGCTGAAATAGCCAGTAAAACCAACATCGAAAAAGTAGCTGTACAGCAAACCGTAGAAGCATTCATGGATGCTATTAAAAAGGCAATGGCTGATGGCGAAAATGTTTACCTCAGAGGTTTTGGTAGTTTCGTTGTAAAACAAAGAGCTGAGAAAACCGGCCGTAACATCTCCAAGAACACTACTATTATCATCCCTGCTCACAACATCCCTTCATTTAAACCTGCTAAGGTTTTTGTAGGTGAAGTGAAGAATAAAGTTAAATAAAACATTGTATCGTTAAGAAATAAGCTATGCCAAGCGGAAAAAAAAGAAAAAGACATAAAATGTCGACGCATAAACGCAAAAAACGTTTACGCAAGAATCGCCATAAGAAGAAATAACCACGATTTAACTCTCTGATTTCATCACATGAAATATGTGTTATTTCATGTGGTGAAATTTTTTTTACGTACTTTTACCCTCACATCCTTTTGCAGGTTATTCAGCATTCCGATGTGATTTGGTGTAAATATCAGAAAAGCTAATACAGCTGTGGTAAACAAGGAATTAATTATAAATGCAGGATCTTCGGAAGTTAACATTGCTCTTCTCGAAGAAAAAGTATTGGTAGAATTAAATAAGGAGAAAACTAATAATAGTTTTGCAGTTGGCGATGTATATCTTGGGCGGATTAAGAAGATCATGCCCGGTCTCAATGCCGCTTTTGTTGATGTTGGTTACGAAAAAGATGCATTCCTGCATTACCTTGATCTGGGTCCCCAGATAAATTCGTTTCAGAAATATACGCGCAACGCCCTGGCGGGTAAAGATGCGCTGTTACAGATGACGGATTTCGAAGTGGAACCTGATATTGAAAAAACAGGTAAAATTTCGCAGGTACTCTCACCAAATCAGCATATTCTGGTTCAAATTGCCAAGGAGCCTATCTCTACCAAGGGACCTCGTATCTCATCCGAAATTTCATTTGCAGGCCGTTACCTGGTGCTGGTTCCATTCAGCAACAGGCTTTCTATCTCGCAAAAGATTAAAAGCGCCGAAGAGCGTAACCGGCTGAAAAGACTTATTTCGAGCATACGGCCTAAGAATTATGGTGTTATTATTCGTACCGTTGCCGAAGGTAAACGTGTGGCCGATCTTGATGCTGATCTTAATGCGCTGGTGCAGAAATGGGAATCGGTAGCCCAGAAAATGTATGGTGCCAAACCGCCCCAGAAAATTATCAGCGAACTCGACCGCACTTCAGCTATACTTCGCGATATGCTCAACGAATCGTTTAACAATATTCATGTTGACGATCCTAATGTTGCAGAAGAAGTAAAAAACTATATCCGCACTATTTCGCCCGATAAAGTTGAAATAGTAAAAGTTTACAAAGGGAAAATTCCGATTTTCGATAATTTTGGTATCGATAAGCAGATTAAAAATTCCTTTGGTAAAATTGTTACTATCAAAAGCGGTGTTTACCTTATTATAGAGCACACCGAAGCGTTGCACGTTATTGATGTTAACAGCGGCCATAAAGTTAACAGCGACAGCAGCCAGGAAGAAAATGCTGTTTTGGTAAACCTGGAAGCGGCTACAGAAATCGCCCGTCAGCTAAGGCTTCGCGATATGGGAGGTATTATTGTTATCGATTTTATCGATATGCACGAAGGCAGCAACCGCCGCCGGCTGTACCAGCGTCTGAAAGATGAAATGGCCAGGGATAACGCCAAACACACTATTTTACCTCCAAGCAAATTCGGACTGGTGCAGATTACCCGTCAGCGTGTTCGTCCGGAAACCAATGTTTCAATTCTCGAAAAATGTCCATCATGTGGAGGTACCGGCGAAATAAAACCAAGTATCCTGCTCACCGACGAAATTGAGAACAATATTCAGTATCTTCTTCAGGATCAGAACGAAGCCTACCTGATGATAAACCTCCATCCTTTTGTTTATGCATTTTTAAGGCAAGGTGGTTTATTCAAGTCAATTCAATGGAAATGGTATTTTAAATATAAAAAATGGATTAATCTAACCCCGGTAAATGCATACCAACTAACAGATTACAGGTTTTTAAATAAAAATCTCGACGAAATTAAGATGTAACAAAACGGCTCCCGAAAGGAGCCGTTTTTGTGAAGTACTGTTGCGAAGCATAAAGGAAATGATCATGTCAGATTCCAAATTCCAGATTCCAGTCCCCAATTGCAATTAATAATCCCCCTTTCATTAAACTCTTTCCCGGCAAACTTCACTCTTCATTTTTCACTATCCATAATTCACTATTCACTATTCACTATTCACTATTCTCTATTCTCTATTCTCTATTCTCTAATCATACGAATCAAGGGTTGAATTCAAGTTTCGTCTATTAAGGCGTTAAACTCTTCCAGAGTTTAAAACTCTGGAAGAGTCCGCCTGGCAACTAATAAGTTACTATTTCAACTCTTAATTCGTATTATTCACTATTCACTATTCATTATTCATTATTCATGGCGCATAGCGCCACTTCCGCTGCGCTGCAGCTATTCACTATTCACTATTCACTATTCATTATTCACTATTTCAACCTCATACTCCTTCGTAATCACAATATCTGCTTTCGGGCGCAGCGCCATAACCATCTGGTGTTCCTGCTCCAAAACTGCCATTCGGTATTCATTCTGAGGTTCTTTGCCACGTACTACCTGTGCTTTCTTGGTTTCGTGGTATGTGAGTTCAATAAAAATACTCAGGTCAACACCTTCGGTTTTTATGGCATACAAACCATCAACAACCAGCATATCTACAGTTGAATAATCAGTAGTTAGCTGATCCACCTGCTCTGTTACCAGGTCAACACAAGGACCGGTTGATAATTTTCCGGCTTTAAACTCGGCAAGATTGCGGTTTATGGTATCCCAATCGTATTCGCCGTAGCCAACCACATTCTGTATCCCGTTTTCTTTACGCCATTCGGTGCGCAGAAGCGGAAGGATGCGGTAATAATTATCAATATGCAGGGGTTTGGCGAAAATGCCGTGTTTGCGCAAGCCTTTGGCAATTACATGAGCCAGTTCCGATTTTCCGGACCCCGATTCACCTGAAATACCGATAATCATTTTAGGTTTCTGGTGTGCAAGGATTTGCTCAATAATTTTGTCACCAGCCTTTTGATGCTTTTCTGTAATTAATAATATGTCGCCTAACATGTATTTTATTTTTAAAGAGTTTTTATCAGATTTATTTTTTAGCAGGCAGTACTTCTGATTTTCATAACTGTTAAGTTTCCCGGCTTTTGACTTTGTGTCGTTACGTTAAAGGTAGTATCCACAATAACGCTAAGGTTTAATTCAGGATCGCTGAGAAAAAGGGTAGTCAAAATTCAGATTAACATTCAAAAATACAATCTTTACCTTTCAGAACATTCAATTTTGTATTATTTATCTGAATTACTGAATCCTTATCTGTGCTCACAACAATTTGATTTTTAGTAATTTTCATCTGAAAACGCGTTCCTTTGAAACTTACGCCGAAACTCAGCGACTCCCACGCATCGGGCAGCGAGGGTTGTAATGATAAGTTATCGCCTTCGAACGAAATTCCTGCAAAAGTGGATAACGCTATAAGCACGGTGCCTGCCATTACTCCGGCATGAATTCCTTCGGCAGTGGTACCACCCTGAATATCAACAAAATCGCTGGCTAAAGCTTCGGAATATAGTTGCCAGCTCATTTGCCTGTTTCCGGCAATAGATGCCAGGCGTGCATGTACAATCCGGCTGAGGGTGGAGCCATGCGAAGTTCGGCCGAAATAATATTCGAGGTTTCGTTGCAGGTAATCGGCTGGTAGCGAATAACCTAATCCGGCTAACAGGTTGTCAACTTCCGATTTTTCGAGGTTATAAAAAGTCATCAGCATATCCGCTTGTTTGGCCACTTTAAACTCATCGGGCGAAAGTCCTTCCGCTTTCAGGATGCGGTCCATGCGGTAAATGTTACCGTATTTCTTTTTATAAAATTCCCAGTCGAGTTCTTTCAGGTCGAAATATCCTTCGTATTGAGCAATTATTCCATCGCTGTTTATATCGAGGAACAATTTTTCAGAGATATCTGTCCAATTTTTTAGTTCAGTTTCTTCGAATCCGAGTTTCCCAAATTCATCTAAACCGTTTTCTCCATATGATTTCAGGATACGTTCAGCTTTTCCGAACGCCCATGCAACCATCAGGTTGGTATAGGCATTGTTATTTAAGCCGCCTTCGGATGCTCCGTGATATTGTTCATGAAACTCATCAGGGCCCATCACTTTGGTGAGGTCGTAACGCTGGCGGCTTTCGTTCCAGTGGCATTTGCTTGCCCAGAACCGGCAGATTTCAAGGAACATTTCCGTTCCGTAAGCTTTCATAAAATCATGATCTTCAGTTACCTGAAAATACTGCCAGATGTCAAATGCCACTGCCAGCGAAACATGGCGCTGCAGCGAACTGTGATCGGCATCCCACTCGCCATTAAGCGGATTAAGATGGATAACCTGGGTTTCTTCCCGTCCGTCGGAACCGCTTTGCCACGGGAACATTGCACCCTGGTAGCCATATTCCTTCGCATATTCTTTCGCCTTTCCGAGTCGGCGGTAGCGATACATAAGCATTGATTTTGCAACTTCCGGGAGATTTATATCATACAAAGGCATGATAAAAAGCTCGTCCCAGAAAATATGTCCGCGATACGCTTCGCCATGCAGTCCGCGGGCTGTGATACTGGCATCAATGGTGCTGTTATTCGGCGACATCGAAACCATCAGGTGGTAAAGATGGAGCCTGAGTAGTTTTTGCGAAAATCTATCGCCTTCAACCTGCATATCTATTTTTTCCCATATCGGGTTCCACGCTAATGAACTGGCTTCAAAAAGTTTCTCAAAACTTTGGGTGGTATTATCCAGTTTGGAAAACGCTGATACAAGCGGATCTTCAACATCATCAGGTTTCGAGGTATAAACAGCCACTTTTTTGACGACCGAAACAGCTTCTTCTTTCTTAACCTCGAAGGATGCAATTCCATAGACAGCCGATGGAGAAACTTTGCTGGCGAGTTTCACTGTTGATTTTTTCCCATACTGATAGAATATATGGTCGGCAGCTTCGGCAATCTGAATTCCGGATTGAGTAGTTGATACCAGCACAAAATGCCGGTTGCCATCAGCTCCCTGGTCAACAGGTTCGAGGTGTTGCTGGTTGAGCGATTTATACCGTTCGACACCATCATTGATAATCGCCCCGTTTAAACCCGTTTTTAAAGTTATTTTCCCGCTGTAATTCAGTGGTTTAACGGAATATTGCAAAACTGATAAGTGAGGATCAGCCATGGAAGTAAAACGACTCGACTCGATAAGGGTTTCATTTCCAAGTTCGTCGCGCACTTTTAGCAAACGGGTGAGCAGACCGGTTTTCAGATCAAGGTTTCGCTCGATAGATAGTATCTGTGTATCGTTAATATCGAACCATTGTCCATCGTTAATACGGAATGTAACCGGAAGCCAGTTGGGTGAGTTTACAAAATCTTCGTTCCAGATATCCTTACCGGCGATGGGAGTGCTAAGCCGGTTGTAAAGTCCGGCAATATAAGTTCCGGGATAATTTATTGTATTGGCATCCGTTTCTTCCATGGAGCCGCGGGTACCGGAATAGCCGTTACCAACACTCAGTAAAGCTTCGCGGGTACGTTCCTTAATAGGTTCGTAAGTGTGATAAGTTATATTCCAGCCATCATCTTCAATTCCTTTTTTGAACCAGTTGTTGATTGCCTCCATTGATGTTTCCGAAATATCATCAACAACAATATCGGCGCCGTTGATAAGGAGTTCGAGGTTGTTTTCTTCACGGGCAATGCCTAGTACCAGTCCGAAGTTACCAGCGCGACCTGCGGCAACGCCCGAAGTAGCATCCTCAATAACAACGGCTTTGTGCGGTTTAACACCCAGATTAGCGGCTGCGGTGGTAAAAATATCAGGTTCGGGTTTACCTTTCAGCCCCATTTCAGCAGAAACTACACCATCAACGCGTGTTTCGATAAGTGAAATAAGCCCGGCAGCTTCGAGTACCGCTTCGCAGTTTTTGCTTGAAGAAGCAACACCTACTTTTATTCCTGCTTTTTTCAGATCATGGATCAGCTGTACCGTTGATTCGTAAACACTGACGCCTTCGCGCACAAGCACTTCGTTAAACGTGATATTTTTACGGTTGCCTAAACCACAAACGGTTTCCAGTTCAACATTATCCGATGGATCGCCAAACGGAATATGTATGCCCCGTGATTCGAGAAACGATTTTACCCCTTCGTAACGCGGTTTGCCATCCACATAAGGAAGGTAATCCTCTTTTTGCGTGAATTCTTTAAAAGGTTCTCCATGCTTTTCTTCGCGATAGCGGAGATAATCATCAAACATTTTTTTCCAGGCATGGCTGTGAACCAATGCTGTGCGTGTAATTACACCATCGAGGTCGAAAATAACAGCTTCAAAAAGATATTTATCTGGCATAGGTATGCGTGTTTTAAAATTATTGTATCCTTGTTTAAAGAGGCAGAGATGGACAGCTTTTATAAAAATAATTTCGTTTCAATTTTTACTTTTCCGACTTTAAAACCTTCTGCTAGCTACCAAATTAATCATGTGTAATGAATAATCGGACTTTGCGATTTTAAAAATTTACCTTAATATCGAGCATTTAACAAATTACTAAATTTTTACCCACATAAATCCGTAAGCTGGCATTTGTGAAGGCATAGTGTTATCAAACACATTTACACATTTTTCCATACCTGTAGGCAAATTTATTTTTACAGTAGTATCCGTCATGTTATGTATGATGAGCCACTTTTCGGTTCCGAAAGTCCGGTAGAATGACAATATTTTTCCGTTTTCTGTACTAGGGAGAGTAATGAACTCTATACTTCCCCGTCCAAAAGTTTTATGTTGGTTGCGGATTTTCAGCATCAACTTAAGTTTACTGTATACCAGGCTGCTTAAACTTTCAGAATTTTGAAGGTTTTGTTCCAGTTCGTGCCAGTCAATTTTACCACGAGCCAGGAAACGGGTATCGTCTTTGCCTGTAAGGCGGATAAGTTCGTTATAATACGCTTCGTCGTTCAGTTTCCCGAATTCGTCGCCGTAGTAAATAACTGGTGTTCCCGGAAGGGTAAGTATGATGGAATAAGCAAGCAATATTCGGCGATGGTCGCGCTGCATAAGTTCCGAAAGGCGGGCCGAAATGCCTTCGCCCATTCGGAAATCCCATTCGGGTTTCAGGCAATATTGCTGATGAATGTATTTTCGTTCCTCTTCGGTAACGTAAACCAGTTCGAGGCTGAGTTCGTCGTGGCAACGCAGGAAAGTAAACCATTGACCATTTTCCGGTAGTTCAGGTGTAAATTCTTTTGAGAGCGTTTCTTCAATAGGTTTGCCGCTTTGCATGGCAATTGATTTGAAAATACGTGGCATAAGAGGGAAATGATAGGCTGCCTGGCATTCGTCGCCATTTCCCATATATTCAACAACTTTAGCAGGTTGCTGGCAGGCTTCGGCTAATAATAGTGTACCGGGCCGGCTAAAATCGAGCAAGGCTCTGAAAAATTTTACTATCAAATGGGTTTTAGGCAGATTTTCACATTCCGTTAATTCTTCTTTCCAGATATAGGGTGTTGCATCGGCTCTGAATCCATCAACGCCGGCATTTTGCCAAAACAACAGAACCTTGCATATTTCCAGTAAAACTTCATGGTTTTTATAATTCAAATCGGGCTGGAAATTAAAGAACCGGTGGAAATAATATTCATCCCCCAGTTTCTCCCAATTTGATGATTCAATGCCTTTAAAAATTATCCGGGCATCGTTGTACAAAGTGTTGTCTTTCGACCAGATGTAGTAATTCCTGTAGGGATTATCTTTTGATTTAGCTGCTTCAACAAACCAGGGATGTTCGTCGGAAGTGTGATTCATCGAAATGTCAAAAATTACTCTTATTCCCTTTTCATGTGCAGCCGCCAGGAAATGCATAAATACCTGCTGATCAGTGTTTTTGCCTGATTTATCAAGTAATTCGGGCCTGATATTGGTATAATTGCTGATATCGAAACCGGCATCGCGCATAGGTGAGTCGAGCACAGGCAATAACCAAAGACAATTCACTCCCAGATCGTGCAGGTAATCAAGCTTTTGGGTTAAACCTGGAAAATCATTGTTAAAAAGATCAGCATACAGCGAATACACGACTGCATCTTTGTACCAGTCAACCTGATCCGAATCCGGTTTAATATTGGTGCGATTAACATCAATGGTCAATAGAAAATTCTCCAGGATGCGGGCTGAGATGCCGGGATAGAGTTTCCCCCAGATATCATATAACAGATTGCGTTGTTGCATTGGATAAGGACTTGGGAAGGTATATATTGCTTTATCACGGATTCTTTTGATTTCAAAAGAGGACTTGGTAAGCAGGGTATCTTAAAATAAGTGTTACCGTTTTTATTATCAGACGAATCAGGTATTTAGCGGAACCTGCTTTTTACATGGGCATGATCATAGCAATCCGGCTAAAAGCACAGTAAAAGGTATTGTATTCAGAATTAAAATTCGGGTTTAATTGCCTCCGTTATGCGAAGCGAAAAAACAAGACAGGAACGTTTCCTTGTTTTTTTAAAAGGTATAAAAAGAGGCTACCTTTTCAGATAGCCTCTTTTTATTTCTGCTAATTATACTCACATGCTAATTTTTAGTAGCAGTAACTGTATATGTTTCAGTTGTTGCATCAATCTTAAGTACCAGGGTATAGTTTCCTGCTACGCCTACTTTAATATTGCCTCCGTTATTGGAGAAATTAGCCGCTGCAGCGCCTGCCCATGTTGCATCACCGAAGCCTATGCTTTTTCCTGACCATGGATCAGCTGGTGGTGCCATCTGTTGTCTGAATTTGAATTCGCCATCCTGGATCAAGTTAAGAGTGTATGTCCATGTGAAGAGTTTACCGGCAACAACCGGTACTATAGGTACTAAAGGGAAAGTCTCGTCCCAATTTGCAACTGTAACACCGTCAGCTTTAAGGTAGGCGTTTCCTATGATACCCATTTCATAGTTTGTATAGTCGATAGTTGGGAGATCACCGGTTTTGGTTAATGTCATAGCCCATGGTGAACCGAGTGTCCAAACTGCTTTTGCAGTATAGATACCAGGAGTAGCAAAATCAATATTATCACCACCAGGAATAAGTGCAGCAATTGTACCACCTAGATTTGTATTTACTTTCACGCCTTTTTTACCTGCGCCGAGGTCGAGTACTGTGTCAACTTCAACTTTCCAGCCACCTGAGTAACGGAATTTGAACTGACCTTTGTACATTTTTACATTGGTTGTTTCAAATGTCATTGTGCTTAATCCAAAAGCTCCGGCAACGATTTTGGTATCATTGCTCCAACCACCTTCGGTAGCAGCTCCAATAAGCCCCCAATATTGAACAGGCACGATAACAACTTTTTTCAGTTCGGTGTCGATAATTACATGGTAAATACCATCAACAGGGACTGTGAATTTGGTTGTGTTTTCTGCATATGCACCGCGTTGGAAAGGAAGTTTTGTTTCATCATTAGTACCATTTGTAACAATAGCGAAACCCGTACCTGGGCCATAGGTTTTCTGAGTTGTTCCGGCTACTTCAACGATATTGAATCCGTCAGCGCCAGCTTTAATTGCTATGTACAATTCATAAAGTGAAGCACGATTAACGATTGGTGTTACATCGTTTTGTACTTCATTTCTTGTTGTTTTCATAAGGCCTTTGGTATCCAGATCAGTGAGGGCTGTTCCGGCGCCTTTAATATACAAACCATCTTCAACAAGAATAGGTGTTGTGGTTTCGTCTTCTTTACACGAAGTGAAAAAGAAAGATCCGGCAAACATTGCTGCAGCCACGAGCATCAGAGCTCCTTTAAAAAATTTAGTTTTCATTGGTTTCAATTTTGAGGTTTGAGATTAGAATTATTATTATTAATGAATTTCTGTTTATTGAGTAACGAAGGTAAATAGGATTAATTGCCTAAATTAGGATTTGCATCAATTACCCATTGAGGAATCGGGAATGTTTTCCGTTCCGGGCTTGAAGCGTCTTTCTCCCACCAGGCTTTATTGAATTGTCCGAAACGAATCAGATCCTGACGACGGTGTGCTTCCCAGAACATTTCACGACCTCTTTCAGCTAATAGTGCAGTTAAATCAACTCCCGAAAGCGCAGGAACTCCAGCTCTTGTTCTGATCAGATTCACAAATTCATCTCCGTTTTTACCTTGTCGCACTCTGGCTTCTGCTTTCATAAGCAAGATATCGGCATATCGGAAAATGGGAAAATCATTACTAAGGTTATCAGTTGCACCTTGCTTAATCTCGAATTTGATAACCCTTGCTCCGGTATTACGAATTTCATCTGATGTATAGGATGCATCAATTTTCAGAGCCGGCAGATTCGGTTTTATTATCAGGTCCACACCCGCAACCTGGTCGAAAATTTTAGCTCCACCACTCGTATATTGCTGCCCTACCATGAATCCATTTTTGCGTTTATCGCTATCGTTATACGTATTGTAATGATCTTCCATGACACAGAAGCCATTCCATGGACCTACCGTCATATCATAGGTTAAATTGCTCAGATAATGCAATGTACGCATGTGTAGATTGTTTCCCTTATATGTATTTTCATCATATGGAATGGTAAAGATATTTTCAGCCGAACCGGAATTTTCTGTAACAAAGGGAGCCAATGGCTCACTTTCGAGACCGTATTGGCCAAGTGCTATTACACTATCACAAGCTGCTTCTGCCTTTTCCCATTGCGCCGTACCTGAATATACTTCAGCATTGAGGTAAAGTTTAGCTAGCAGGCTAAAAGCCATGCCTTTGGTTACAGATGTTTTAGAGCTGGAAGGAAGCAGAAATTTAATATTGTTTTCTACTTCAGTGACAAGATTATTGAAAATCTCAGCTCTGGGTGTTTTTAAGGGTTTTGGATCAGCATTAGCAAAAGTTACTACATAAGGCACATCGCCATAGTTGTCCATTAGCAGGTAATAATAGTATGCACGCATAATTTTTACCTGGGCAATTGTTGCAAGTACCGGAGCTTCCTGAGGGAATGTGCCAAGTAATTCAACTAGCTCATTTGCTTTCACAACACCTCTGTACATGGGATCCCACATGTTGGAGATGGCTTCAGTGGTATTACCCCAGGCATGCTGATGAAGTACACGCCATTTCCCGCCATCATCCCAGTCCGTATTTCGGGTAGGTCCAACCATTTCATCGGATGTTAATTCCTGGCAGAACCACCATCCTGAATTGTCGATAAACTCTCTCATAGGAGTATATACAGGAGCCGGCAGCAGGGCAATCTGTAGGGCATTTTCCGGATATTTGTCAGCCGGAAGCCGATCGTAATACTTATCCGCAAGATCGGTACAGGATGAGAGTATTAAGACAAGTAAAAAAATCTTCCAAATATTTTTCATTTTTCGCGTGTTTTAGAATGAAACATTTAATCCAAAAGTCAAGGTTCTCGTTTTTGGATAGACATTATATTGATCCAGTCCAAAATCAAGGCCTGAATAGCTGATTTCCGGGTCTAATCCTTTATATTTGGTAAAGGTATATAGATTATTGGAAGTTACGTAAAGGCGCAGATTTTTGAGCCAGGTGAGCTTCTTGATATCGAATGTATAGCCTATTGAAAGGTTGTCAATTTTCACGTATGAAGCATCTTCCAAATAGTAGCTGTTAATCTTAGGATTATCTCTCAAGCCTCTGTCGTATTCTGAGATGGCTTCAGTTAGCCCATTAAGAGTTGGGAGCGTGGAAGGATTGGCAAAAATCATGCGAGTTACATTAAGTACATCACCGCCAATGGCTGCACGCATTGATAGGTTTATGTCAAATCTGTAAAGCTTAATAAAGTTCGACCATCCTAGTTCGAAATTTGGTAAAGCATGTCCGACAACGCGGCGTTCAGCTTTAGTAATATCGCTGGTAACTCCACCTGCTGCAGTAGAAAAAAGGAATTTACCATCACCTGACAATCCGACATATTCAGGCATATAGAACGTACCAACCTGATAGCCAGGATTCAGATAAAGTGTCCAGTTCTGATCGCCAACTAATCCACGACCTTGTAACCATCCTTTTTTCTTGTCGTTTTCACTCCATGAGAAATACCCGTCCTTACTGTCGAGAGATTCAATTTTTTGAATATTCTTTGAGAAAGCAAAAGTTGATTTCCAATTATAATTTGTCTTATCTACCACAAAGAATTGCACATTCAGCTCAATGCCTTTGTTACTGATCGATCCGGCATTGGCATACGTAATGTTATACGCATTCGGTGGCTTTGGCACTGAATAAGGTGCAAGCAGATCATAAGTTAATTTTGAATAGGCTTCCAATGATCCGGAGATTCGGTTGTCAAATAAACCAAAATCCAGTCCTAAGTTAATCTCACGGGTTTCTTCCCATTTCAGGTTAGGGTTTGCATTATGAGGTATTTCATAAATGATTGATGTTTGACCGGTTTCCGGATTGGGACCAGTACCTGTTGACTTGGCAAACAGTACATCGTTATAGTTACCGAATTCCTGGTTACCTGATAATCCGTAACTAGCTCTTATTTTCAGAAGGCTGATAGCTTCAAAATTTTGCATGAAGGATTCATTGGTAACAGTCCAGGCTAGCGAGGCCGAAGGGAACCAGCCCCATTCCTTATTGGTACCGAATTTGGATGAACCATCTCTGCGTAGTGTTACCGTGAGGTAATACTTTGAATTATAGTTATAAATACCACGGCCAAAGAAGGAAATTAAGCGGTTTGACTGTTTATTTGACCAGATATCGCGAGCATTTACATTGACCAACGAACCCAAATCATTAGAAACAACATAATTGGAGTATGCTCCTCTGCCCTGTGCACCAAAACCATCCTGCAAATCCTCCTGGAAGGAATAACCACCTACTGCATTGATATTATGAAGCCCATTGATTACTTTGGAATACTTGAGCGTGGTTTCCAACATACGAGTCTCATTGTTGTTGTATGCCCTTCTCCCGTAGCCATCATAAACTGATGATAAAAGATTTGTCGGTTCGAAGTAGAAAGATTCATCATCATTACGAATATAACTCAGGTTAACACCTGCAAAGAAATCGTTAAATATTTCATAATCAGCCTTCATGTTTCCCAGAAATCTTTTTGCAAGGCGCTGATTTTGTGTGAGATTTGCTAAAGCAACAGGGTTATTGTATTGGAAATCACGTTGTAACTGATTATACGTTCCATCCGGATTGTAAACCGGGTCGGTCGGGTTACGTTGTATGGCCTGATAGATTACATCCATTGGGCCATTGGCATCATACTTAACATAGTCGTTTGTTTCGAAAGTACCTGAGAGTGTTGCTTCAAGATTCAATTTGTTATTAATGGCTTTCTGATTCAGATTCAGTCGACCGGTAGTCCTTTGTTTCTTTGAATCGATTATAACACCACTAAAATTTGAATGGGTAACAGAAGCGCGATATGTTGAATTTTCGTCACCTCCGGAGGATGAGAGGTTATAGGACTGTGAGCTACCTGTCCGGTAAATTGCGTCCTGCCAATCTGTATTTGCCCCACCATCATAAAAACTTGCTGCTCCGGTTTTTGTTGCAAATTCCCTTAACTCATCAGCTGATAGCATATCAAGGCGTTTGGCAACCTTATCGAATGAATTGTAAACGTTGAGTTCCACTTTATTGGCAGTTTTGAATTTACCCTTTTTTGTCTCGATAAGGATAACACCATTTGCACCGCGTGCACCATATATTGCTGTAGATGAAGCATCTTTCAAAATAGTATATGACTCAATATCGTCTGGTGAAATTGTTGTCGGATCGGCTCCAGTCACTCCATCTATAACATAAATTGGATCAGTACCGGAGAAAAACCCCGCCTGACCACGTATTTTAACAGCAAATCCACCATTGGGGTCGCCCCCTTTTTTAGTAACAGAAACTCCGGCAGTTTTACCCTGAAGAGCCTGTAACGGATCGGTGAGAACTCCGCCATTCAGCTCACCTGCGCCAATATTGGCAACAGCTCCCGTCTTGTCAGCTTTTTTCTGTGTGCCATACCCGATTACCAAAACTTCTTCCAGCATCGTAGATTCCTGCTCAAGATTAATGTTTAGTACTTTCTGGTTGGTGACGATTACTTCCTGAGCTACATAGCCAATAAAGGAAAATACCAGCGTTGAACCCTGTTTTACATTTAGAGCAAAATTGCCATCCAGATCGGTGAGCGTACCTGTGGTAGTACCCTTAACCAGCACTGTGGCTCCGGGCAGCGTAGAGCCATCCTTGGCATCAGTAATTTTTCCTGTTAACTGTACATCCTGTGCACTTACCTGAACGGCAAATAACCAGGCCACAAACAGTAAAAGGATCCTGAAAGAGATTAAATTTTTCTTCATAGATCTGACTTTCTTGAGATTAGATTATTGGTTTCTATTGGTTGATTATTTTTTTTTAGAATGCTGGCTTTGGGTTTCTAAAATCCGAAAGGACTGATAAAAATACTGTATTTCTTTGTTAAAAAATTAATGTGATCATAAAAAAAAGGCTGACCTGGCCGAAAATAGTCTCATTCCATTCAACTTTTTAAAATTATGTTCGGAACTATAGCGCAAAGCTATGAAAAGAATAATACGATTCTACACATATTATCCTCTTTTTAAGGCATTTCTAGGATTATTTTTCTGATAACGTTTTCGCAAACGTTTGCATAAACTTAACAATATGATGTTTTCTATTTAATAAACACTAGTAATTTGCATTTTGGGTAAAATACTGATAATCAATTGGTCTTATTGTAAGTGTAACACTAAGCCTGAAATGAAATTTTATTATGCGTTCATACTAAATTAATATTTCTATCTTTATCTGGAAAATAAAACCGATACGGTAAAAAGTTATGAAATCAACTCAGTTAACCATTAAAGATATTGCCCGCAGTCTGAATGTTTCTATATCAACAGTTTCGCGCGCATTAAAAGATCATCCCGATATCAGCCAGGAGACAAAAGACCTGATAAGGAATTATGCCGAAAAGTTTAATTACAGACCTAACGTATTGGCTCTCAGTTTACGCAGGCAAAGAAGTTATTCAATCGGGTTGATAATTCCGGCTATTGTTCATCATTTTTTCTCATCGGTAATCAGCGGAATCGAAGAGCTGGCGCATAAAGAAGGGTACAACCTGATCATTTGCCAAAGCAACGAAAACCAGTACCGCGAAATGATTAACCTTCAAACCCTGATTGATCACCGGGTTGACGGCATTTTGGTTTCATTAAGCAAAACAACTCAATCGTTCGAGCATTTCAGCGAAGCATTGAATAGCGGAATGCCAATAGTTTTTTTCGACAGGGTGTGCGAGCAACTCGAAGCGGATAAAGTAATAACCGACGATTTTGAAGGAGGCCGCATTGCCACCGAATACCTTATTAATAAAGGGTGTAAAAATATTATTCACCTTGCTGCACCTCAAAACCTGTTAATTGGCCGCGACAGGCGTAACGGGTATTGCGAAGCACTGCGAAAGGCCGGAATTGAAGTACGGGAAGAAAGGATTTTAAAGTGCGATACGCGCGAGGAAGTGCAAACCTTACGGCAACATATTTTGAATCTTGCTCCTGAATTGGATGGTATTTTTGCCGTAAACGACAGTACAGCCATTGCTGTTATTCAAGTACTGCAGCATAATGGTTTTCGTATTCCTGAAGATATTTCGGTTATCGGTTTTGGCGACGGACCTAATGCTTCCATTATTCAGCCGGAACTCACCACCGTGGTTCAAAAAGGATATGAAATGGGAAGGGAAAGTGTGAAACTGCTATTGCAACGACTGAACAATCCTGCCGCAGATATCAATTACCAGACAAAAGTTTTTAAACCTACATTGAAGATAAGGCAGTCGGCGTAATTGTATATTAACTCAATTTGGCAATACAAATTCTTAATTCATTGATGATATAAAATTGAAATACAGATCTGGTGAAATGCGAAAAGCTGAAGCGAAGCGAAAGTTGGGGTGAAACGGAACCAAGCCAAAGCATGGAGCGTTCTGCACCATTAATAGTTCAGTTTAATTGTGATTTCAGGTGCAGCGCACCGTACTATTTGTAGAAATTAATTTTAGGAATAATCAAAGGTGCAGCGCACCGAAATAGTAGAAAATAATGGCAAACACATACACGAATTGTTATTTTCATTTGGTTTTTGCAGTAAAAAACAGGCAGGCGTTGATAATGAAAAACTGGAAGGATGATTTGGAGAAGTACATAACGGTTATTATACAAAACCATAAGCATAAGTTACTGGCAATAGGGTCAATGCCGGACCATATTCATATTTTTATTGGTTATAATGTTAATCAGCTGATCCCGGATTTGGTCGAAGATATAAAAACATCAAGTAACATCTGGATAAAACAACAGGGATTTACCAAATTCAAATTTGACTGGCAAAAGGGTTATGGCGCATTTACGCATTCACGATCCCAAATTAATCAAGTGGTGAAATATATAGAGAGCCAGGAAAAGCATCATCAGAAGAAATCATTTAAAGATGAATACACAGAAATTCTTGTTAAAAATGGCATTGACTACAATGAAGAATACATATTTGAGTTTTTTGAATCT
>Ga0136636_10000759_pt1 | contig 17544 bp, 16 predicted proteins | sample AntDrymUQ8522106_2_FD_104653 | JGI IMG/M metagenome (GOLD analysis project Ga0136636, IMG submission 104653) | Polar desert sand microbial communities from Dry Valleys, Antarctica - metaG UQ852 (21.06) | ecosystem: Environmental > Terrestrial > Soil > Desert | place: Antarctica: Dry Valley... | reverse complement strand
AGAGATGAGTCGAAACTCCTGATCTACAACCATGGAACTATCTCTGAATCAATATTTAACAACATTGCTAATCTGATTCCAACTGATTCGATATTGTATTTTAACAACACCAAAGTAATTCAAGCTCGTTTGCAATTTAAAAAATCAACTGGTGCACTAATTGAGATTTTTTGCTTAGAACCCACTGAAAATAGAGATTATCAACAAGTTTTTGCCGAAACAGAAAAAACATCATGGAAATGCATTGTTGGCAATTCGAAAAAATGGAAAGATGGCGAATTGGAAATGAATATTGAAATCGATAAACAACTCATTATTCTAAAAGCCTCGCGTAAAGCGTTAAAAACTGATACCTCAATAATTGAGTTTACATGGAATAACAACTCATATAGTTTTGGTGAAATTATCGAAACCATAGGAAAAACACCAATTCCACCCTATTTAAACAGACCATCGGAACAAATCGATACTCATCGATATCAAACTGTTTACTCACAACATAAAGGAAGCGTTGCTGCTCCTACAGCCGGACTACATTTTACCCCGGAAATACTTCAAGCATTAAACCAAAAAAATATCCAAACTCGTTACATAACTTTGCATGTGGGTGCCGGTACATTTAAACCAGTTAAATCCGAAACAATTGACCAGCACGAAATGCACGACGAGCTTTTCAGCATTAGCGTTGATGAAATTAAGTACTTATCTGAATTAGATAGTAAGCTAATTGCTGTTGGCACCACAACGGTTCGAACGCTCGAAAGTTTATATTGGCTTGGAGTTAAAATTTCATTGGGACAATCACCTAACAAACTTAATCAAACTGAGGCTTATGAATTGCCACAAAAAATAATGTTGAAAGAAGCTTTGGTTGAGATCATCAACTACCTCACTAAAAATAACGTAACTCAATTAGTTGCACAAACTAGTATTATGATTGCTCCTGGCTACCAATTTAAAATCGTAAAAGGATTAGTCACCAATTTTCACCAACCTCAAAGCACACTATTATTGCTAATATCAGCTTTAATTGGCGATAAATGGAAGGATGTTTACGATTATGCACTCAACAATCAATTTCGATTTTTAAGTTACGGCGATAGCTCTTTATTGCTTCCCTAACTTCTTATTTTGTTCGGCTCGTAATCGCAGTTCTTCTTCTAAGATGGCATCAATTGCACCGACACAAGAACCACACACGGTTGCTGCATCTGTCTCATCTTGAATTTGTTGAAACGAAACCAATTGCTTCCTGCGAATAACGTCAACAATATCCTCGCGGGATAATTGCATGTGTCGACAAATGAAATTATCATTAAATGGCATAACTTAAGTACTTCATAGTAAATAATGTTGTGTTTTCGTTAGCTAATTGATTCATAAACAGCAAAAACGAAAATAATAAATAGGTCTGAGACTTTATTAATTTTTGATGAATAAAAACAAAGGTTTTAAAACCCATTTATCATTTTCAAAAATAGCAATTTCTTTAACATTACAATCAATAGCTGTTTTTAATGATAAGTTAAAACCGTTATCTAAATCACTGATATGATGTGCATCAGAGGCCAATGTTAATGGAATATTTAATCTAATACACTCTTTTATTATTAATGGACTAGGAAATGTCTCATGGTATTTCCCTCGGTATATCCCTCTTGAGTTTATCTCAACAATAGAGCCAGCCTCAACAATAGCTTCTAACGTTTTTTGTACTTCATTAATATACCACGAATCATTTTCAGAAAATAATTCATGATTACTATTCATTTTCACTTTATCCAAATGACCAATCACATCTGGCTTTTCACGAGCAATCATCATGCGAGTTTGCTCAAAAAATTGAGAAACAGCAATTTTAGCATCTCCATTAAACACTTGTTTCAACGTTTCAAAATACTTCTTTTTTTCGCCATCAATAAACCAAAGCTCGCCATTACTAGGGTTTTCAACCAAATGGATTGATCCAATGAAATAATCTGCTTTAATAATCCGTTTAAATTGATTAAACGCAATTGTATAACTTGGAATAAAATCCACTTCTAAACCTTTATATATGTCAATTCGATCTGAATAGTGTAACTTAGCGTCATCAATTGCTTTCGAATAGTTTAATAATTTATCAAAATCTAAACTCCATTCATTTTCAAAAGGAACGGGAGCATGACTTGTAAATCCTATCTTATTATAATTCAATCGAATAGCTTCGTTGCAAAACTCATTAATAGTTGATTTACCGTCGCAAAATTCGGTGTGTGTATGAAATGTAAACATCAGAAAAAATTTAATAAACCGTAAAAATAGTTTATACATACAACAAACAATCATAAAAATCGTTGAGTTTTTGCTTTAACAATATTTAACGCCCAACAGTAGCAGCATTTGCGTTAAGTTTATAATTTTGAAATCCGCAAAACAAAACTGTTTAAATCTAAATTTTTACAAATTATGGAGCAATCGGTTGATATTCGAGAATTGAATGAACGAATTAAAGAGCAAAGTGCTTTTGTTGACTTGCTTAGCATTGAAATGGGCAAAGTTATTGTTGGACAAAAGCATTTAGTTGAAAGTCTAATGATTGGCCTATTATCTAATGGCCACATTCTTTTAGAAGGCGTGCCTGGCCTTGCTAAAACACTTGCCATTAACACCTTAGCATCTATTATTGATGCCAAATATGCTCGTATCCAATTTACTCCCGACTTATTGCCGGCCGACTTAATTGGTACACTTATCTATAGTCAGAAAAACGAAGAATTTGTTGTTAAAAAAGGACCATTATTCACCAATTTTGTTTTGGCCGATGAAATAAATCGAGCCCCAGCAAAGGTTCAAAGTGCTTTACTTGAGGCGATGCAGGAAAGACAAGTGACTATTGGCGATAAAACATTTCCGCTTGAAGAGCCCTTTCTCGTTATGGCCACTCAAAATCCAATTGAACAAGAAGGTACTTACCCGCTTCCTGAAGCTCAAGTTGACCGTTTTATGTTGAAAGTGGTTATTGATTATCCTAAAAAAGATGAGGAGCAATTAATCATTCGTCACAATCTGGCTCAATCGTTCCCAAAAGCATCAAGCATCTTAAAGCCCATCGACATCATAAACGCCCGCAAAGTAGTTAAAGATGTATACATGGATGAAAAAATTGAGAAATACATAGTAGATATCGTTTTTGCTTCGCGATTCCCTGCCGATTATGGTTTGGCCAAATTCACAGAGATGATTTCTTATGGTGCGTCGCCTCGCGCAAGTATCAGCTTGGCTATGGCATCAAAAGCATATGCATTTATTAAACGCAGAGGATACGTTATTCCCGAAGATGTTCGCGCAGTTTGTTTTAATGTGCTACGTCATAGAATTGGCTTGTCGTATGAAGCTGAAGCCAACAACGTAACATCGGAACACATTATAAGCGAAATACTTAACTCAATTGAGGTGCCTTGATAATAACAGCTTATTTACTGCTGTTAAATTGTACATTTAAAATATAATTAAATGGAAGCATCTGAATTACTAAAAAAAGTCCGTCAGATAGAGATTAAAACTCGCGGACTTTCTAATCATATTTTTGCTGGAGAATATCATTCTGCGTTTAAAGGACGTGGAATGACTTTTAGCGAAGTTCGTGAATACCAATATGGCGACGACATTCGAAATATTGACTGGAATGTAACTGCCCGATTTAATCATCCATTTATAAAAGTATTTGAAGAAGAACGGGAATTAACCGTTATGCTTTTAATTGATGTATCGGGATCGCGAAATTTTGGAACTATAAACGCTTTCAAAAAAAATGTAATAACTGAAATATCAGCTATTCTGGCATTTTCAGCCATTCAGAATAATGATAAAATTGGAATAGTATTTTTCAGTGATCACATCGAAAAATTTATACCTCCAAAAAAAGGACGTAAGCATATTTTGCACATCATTCGAGAACTCATCTCTTTTACACCTCAAAACAAAAAAACAGATATCTCTGAAGCATTGAAATTTCTGAAAAATGCTATCAAAAAAAGATGTACTGCTTTTATTATATCTGATTTTGGTGATGAAAATTTCGAAGATGCTTTAAAAATTGCTAATCAGAAACACGATGTGGTTGCATTAAAAATTTACGATCAACGCGAAACAGAAATGCCAGCTATTGGTTGGGTTAAGCTAAAAGATTCTGAAACCGATGAATTGGTGTGGATAAATACAAACAAAGCAACTGTGCGGAATGACTACAAGCAATATTGGATTCAAACCCATCAAACGCATCGTACCATTTTTAATAAATGTGGAGTTGATTTTGTTACAATTGCCACCAACGAAGATTATGTGAAATCACTCATGTCGCTCTTTAAAAAACGAATGTAACTAAAGTAAATTACTTCTTTTGAAACAGTTAGTTTCATTTATTGCTATTAAAATGTTACAAGAGAAAAAATAAAATTTGTTTCGAATGAAAAAACAGTTAGTTCTGAAATTATATTTCTTAATTATTTTAGTTATCATTTCATCTGGGTTTCCAATATTGGGACAAGGTGTTTCGGTTGAGGCTAAACTCGATTCGATGCTCATTTTTATTGGTGGGCAAATCAATATGAAACTCGAAATTAGTCAACCCAAATCTGTTGTCGTAAATTTTCCCGTTTTAACGGATACAATTTCTAAAAATATTGAAATTGTATCTATTGGGAAAACGGATACAACGCTTGTTGATAATAATCGATTACTGATTTCTAAAACACTACGAATCACCTCATTCGACAGTGGAGTACATCTTATTACGGCCTTAACATTTGAATTGGCCGACAAGCAAGTGCAAGCGTTTTACCAAACACGAGAAATGGCTATTAAAGTAATTAATCCTTTTGAAGAAGTGGATCCAAAAAAAGGAATTAATGATATTAAACAGCCCTATGACGCGCCATTTAAACTATCGGAGCTACTTCCCTATCTACCTTATATTATTGGATTTTTAATTTTGATAGCTGCCATAGTCATTCTTGTAATTTGGCGCTTTAATCGGAAATTAATTCTTCCATTTCTGGGAAAGGAAAAACCTATCGTTCCGCCTCATGTAATTGCGTTAAACGAATTAGAACGAATTAAAAAAGAAAACTACTGTCGGCGCGATTTAATTAAACAATATTACATTGAGATAAGTGATTGTTTACGACAATACATCTTGGCACGATTTAACATCAATGCGCCTGAGCACACTTCAGAAGAGACTCATATGTTATTAAAGAAGAGTCAACTAATTGACAAAGATATGATCGCAAAACTAGATCAAATACTTACTATAGCCGATTTAGCAAAATTTGCCAAATATAAACCCACTACTGAAGTCAATGATTTAAACTTAATTAATGCTGTATTCTTTGTTAATCAAACAAAACAAGAAGAAGTTGTTCCCATTGAAGAACAAAAACAACAATTAAAAAGTAGCGAGTTAATAACCAAAAGTTAAATTAAAAATAGACTTAACATGGGTTTTCCGACCTTTTCAAATCCGATATTTTTATATCTATTACCAGCATTAATTCCATTAATAGTTTGGTACTATTTTAAACATCGCGACATACAAGCATCTATTGAGATTTCAAGTTTAAAAGGGTTTTCTCTGAAAAAACATTCAAGCAAACAGTTTTTCCGACACATTCCTTTTATTCTGAGAGTATTAATTCTAGCATTACTACTAATAATCCTAGCCCGACCACAATCGACCAATAAATTGGAGAATCGTGTGACCGAAGGGATTGATATTGTGATGGCGCTCGACATATCAGGCAGTATGTTAGCTCGCGATTTCACTCCCGACAGATTGGAAGCAGCTAAAAATGTAGCCATTGAATTTGTTTCAGGACGTACCAGTGATAAAATCGGACTTGTTATTTTTTCAGGTGAGAGCTTTACTCAATGTCCGCTCACTACCGACCGAGCTGTACTTATAAATTTATTCAAAGATATACACACAGGAATGCTCGAAGGCAATACCGCCATTGGAATGGGATTAGCCACCGCTGTAGCACGAATAAAGGATAGTGAAGCCAAAAGCAAAGTAATTATTCTGTTAACGGATGGAATGAATAATTGCGGTGATATTGCTCCTTTAACGGCTGCTGAAATTGCGAAATCATTTGGGGTTCGAGTTTATACTATTGGAGTAGGAACGATTGGAATGGCTCCATTTCCAATACAAACCGCCTTTGGTACTGAATTTCAAGAGATGGAAGTTAAAATAGATGAAGATGTTTTAACTAAAATATCCAACATGACTGGCGGGAAATACTTTAGAGCCACCGACAATCAAAAACTGGCTGAAATTTATGCCGAAATCGATAAGATGGAGAAAACCAGAATCGAGGTTTCGGAATATACAAAACGCAACGAGGAATATCTTCCTTATGCGCTTCTCGCAGCTTTTCTTCTTTTGTTAGAGATAACATTACGAAATACAATACTTAGAAATATACCTTAAAAGTTAAGTACTATGTTCAGATTTGCTAATCCTGAATACTTATATCTATTAGTTCTAATACCAGCTTTTGCTTTTGGTTTTTTGATTTTACAGCAAAATCGTAAAAAAGCACTGAGTCGATTTGGTGATACTAATTTGATTAACCAATTAATGCCAGAGGCCTCAAAATATCGAGGATTTATCAAGTTTTATCTCATTCTTTTGGCATTTTTATCTTTAATAGTTGCGTTGGCTCAACCTCAATTTGGATCTAAATTAGAGAGTATTAAACGCAAAGGAATAGAGCTAATGATATGTTTAGATGTATCAAATAGCATGAATGCCAAAGATATTGAGCCCAGCCGACTCGAACGCGCCAAACAAGCCATTGCCCAATTGGTTGATAAGCTTAGCAATGACAAAATTGGGATCATCGTTTTTGCTGGTCAAGCTTACACCCAATTACCTATTACAACCGATTATCCATCAGCTAAAATGTTCTTAACCAATATCTCAACAGATATGATTCCTACGCAAGGAACTGCAATTGGTACAGCAATAAATTTAGCATCCAGTTCGTTTAGTCAACAAGAAGGAATTAATAAAGCTATTATTGTTATAACCGACGGCGAAAATCACGAAGACAACGCTGTTGAAGCTGCTCAACAAGCCTTTAGTAAAGGAATAAGGGTTTATACCGTTGGAATGGGATTACCATCAGGTACACCCATACCTATTAGTGCCACTTCGACTAACGAGTTTTTAAAAGATCGTGAGGGAAATGTAGTTATAACCAAGCTCGATGAAAAAAGGCTGCAAGAAATAGCCTTGTCAGCTGGTGGAAATTATATTCCTGCTAACAACATTCGAAACGGAATAAGCAATTTAGTTAAAGAGTTAAGCGAATTAGAAAAAAAGGAGATTGAAACTAAAATATACACCGATTATGATGAGCAATTTCAATACTTTACTGCAATTGCACTATTTTTTCTAATTTTGGAAATTATACTGTTAGAGAGAAAAAACCGAAAACTTAAAAACTTAAAGCTTTTTCAACCTATAAAAAAAATGTGATAATTGAGATGTGAGACACAAGGCTTTGAGACACAAGACACAAGACACGAGACTGAAAACATCTTGCTACTCGATACTTGATACTAAAAAAGACACAAGACATGAGACACAAGATAAGAGAACAGCATGAATACTAAACTCTTAAATATTGATACTTGATTCTTGATACTAATAATCTTGATACTTAATTTTCAACAATATTCAAAAACAAATAAAAAATGAAAGTTCTCATATTAATCCTATTACTTTTAAATGTAATAAGTTTATCAGCCCAAGTAGAACGTAAATTTATACGGAGAGGAACTCTAGAATATGGCGACGAAAAATTTGTTGACTCAGAAAATAACTACCGTAAAGCATTAAATAAAGATGACAAATCATTCGAAGCTCGATTTAACTTAGCAGATGCACTTTACAAACAAAAAAAACTTGATGAAGCTTTAAAAGAGTTTGAATTATTAAACCAAACAGAGTCTGACCCGTCAAGAATTGCCAAAATAAATCATAACATTGGCAATATTCGCTTTGCACAACAAAAATATGATGAGAGCATTGAAGCGTACAAAAAATCATTACGAAATAATCCTAATGATAATGAAACACGTTATAATTTAATTGCTGCTCAAAAAATGAAAGACAATAAAGATCAGAATAAGCAAGATCAACAAAAGCAGCAACAGGAACAAGATCAGAAAAAACAGGAACAACAAAAGCAAGACCAGCAACAACAGGATCAAAACATGAGTAAAGAAGATGCTCAACGATTGCTAAATGCAGTGCAACAAGATGAGAATGATCTGCAAAAAAATAAAAAGAAAATTCGAAATGTGAAAAATAAACAGATTGAAAAAAACTGGTAGCTAACTATATTTGCATCATAAAAGTAGCATTTAAAAAACTATGAATAGTTCACTTACAAAAATAAACAAAATGAGATTGGAAAAGCTTTTGCTCTTTTTATCATTTGTTCTTTTCATTGCAACAACTTCTGCTCAAAATGCAAAACTAACTGCCGAGGCACCTCGAGCAGTTATTGCCGGTGAAAAATTTCAATTGGTTTATACTGCCAATGCCGAAGGAAGCGACTTTAGATTACCAGCAATTGATGGTTTTCAGGTTCTAATGGGGCCAAGCACATCGCAAAAAACCTACATGAGCATTACCAATGGAAATGCCGAACGAAGTTATGAATTCACTTTTATCTATATATTAAAAGCAGATCAACCTGGGAAATATCAAATTCCTCTGGCTACATTTATCATGAATGGTAAAAAGGTTGAATCAAACTCCATACAAATTGAAGTTATTAAAGGGGATGAATCATCAGCTTCAAATAATACAACTCAAGCTGCCTCACGAGACGATGAAGCAACTGGCATTTCTAATGAAGATCTATTTATTACCACCTCAACAAATAAGCGCGATGTTTATAAAGATGAACCTATTGTATTAACTACCAAGATTTACGTACGCCCAACTGTTAATCTTCAAAATATCTCAGATTTAAAAAACCCTGAATTAAAAGATTTTTTATCTCAAGATCTGCCAAAGAAACAAAATCTTGAATGGGGAATTGAAACTCTAAATGGGAAAACATACAATGTTGCCGTTTTTGATCAAAAGTTAATATTCCCTCAACGTACAGGTGTGCTTTCAATAACTCCTGTTGAAATGGAATTTATTATAAAAGAACGTACTGCAAGACGATCACAAAGCGTTTTCGAGGACTTTTTCGAATCGAACTATCGCAATGTAAAAAAAAGAGTAATATCCAAACTCATTTCATTAACTGTAAAGAACTTACCTGGAGATGCGCCATCGGATTTTAATGGTTTAGTAGGTGATTTTACGATGAAAATGAACCTAACAAAAACCAGTGTTAAAACCAACGATGGAATAACGCTAACGATATCAGTTCCTGGAACAGGAAACCACAAATTAATGAATGCTCCTGTGATAAATACACCGAGCGATTTCGATAAATTTGATCCAAAAGTTACCAATAACATTGACAATACTATTGCTGGAATGACTGGCACTAAGATTTTCGAATATCTTATAATACCTCGCCATTCGGGTACTTTTACAATTCCTTCGGTTAGTTTTTCCTATTTTGACATTAAAACAAAGCAGTATAAAACCTTACGAACTGAGCCAACAACCATTCAGGTCGAAAAAGGCAATATGGAGGAGACTGCAACAGCTATACCTCAGTATGCATCTTCGCGAGAAGATTTAAAATACATTGGGAAAGATATTAGGCACATTAATACAGATCAGTTAAAACTCTATCCGAAAAGCAACTATTTATTTGGTTCTCTTTTGTTTTACCTATTATTTATCATTCCACTTGCTTTATTTTTTGTGTTTGTAGTATTTGCACAAAAACATATTAGCGAGAATGCCAATATTCAGTTGGTTAAAAATAAACGGGCTAACAAAATGGCTATTAAAAGGTTGAATCATGCAGCAATATTTTTGAAACAAAACAAAAAAGAAGAATTCTACAATGAAACATTAAGAGCATTGTGGGGTTATTTAGGAGATAAACTATCGTTGCCTGTCTCTAACTTGTCGAAAGATAATGCTCAGGAATTATTAAATAAACGAAATATAAATGCCGAAACAATTCAGGCCTTTATGGAAAATATAAATGAGTGTGAGTTTGCACGTTATTCACCCAATGCAGGAACAGATGCAATGGACGAATTGTATAAAAAATCGGTTGACACATTGGTTAGTATCGAGGGTCAAATTCGAAAGAAATAAGCGTTTTTTCCACTATTAAGTTTATTATCATCAGAAAAATATAATCTTATGAATACAAATTATCAGCTGCGAATTATTTGTAAAAAAATATTGCTGACAGGAGTCTTTTTATTGCTGATATTTGCGAGCATTACTGCTCAAGATAAACGTTTGAATAACGGTAACTCCTTGTACAGTGAAGGGAAATTCGAAGAAGCAATTCAGGTTTATGAAGATATTTTAAAAACGGGAGTTGAAAGCGAAGTCCTATACTTTAATTTAGGAAATGCGTATTACAAAACAGCCAATTTACCTCGAGCTATATTAAACTATGAACGAGCTAAATTAATTGACTCCGACGATTTAGATGTAAATTATAATTTAGATTTAGCTTACAGTCAAACTATTGATAAAATAGAGCCTATAGACAAATTATTTATTAAACGTTGGATACAAGACCTAATTGACAAAGGAACTTCTGATTTTTGGTCCTACACATCAATAGCGCTGTTTTTAATTGTATTAATATTGTCAGGAATTTATTTGTATTCTGGAAATCCAACTGTTAAAAGAGTAAGTTTTTTTTCGTCTGTATTACTCGTTGTAGGTGTTATTTTATCTTTTAATTTTGCAAGTGTACAAAGCAACAAATTATCTAACAGAACAGAGGCAATTATTTTTGAACCAAGTGTTACAGTAAAAAGTTCACCCGATTTTAGTGGTACAGACCTATTTGTGATTCATGAAGGAACAAAAGTTAAAATACTTGAAACGGTTGGAAATTGGAAACGTGTTCAAGTAAATAATGGTTCGCAAGGATGGCTTGTATCACAAAGTTTTATTGCTATCTAATTGATTTAAATTGCAATACAACGCATTGTCATGCTCTTCGCTTAGAATATTTTTGTTCTCTTCGTCTTATGTCCTGAATAAAGTTAATCTCTTCTTTTTGCTTCATCTCATATTCGCGCCATTCATTTAATAAATAGGCACTTATAAGCAATAATGTAATAATTAGGAATGTTATCATGGCTATATGTTTCGTATGTATCTACAAGCAAAGAACCAAAACACACAACTACTTGTTTTTTAACACTATATACTTTAAGGGCTGTGGATTATTTTCCACAATATGGAAAATAATCCATGACGTGGAATTAAATTAATTATTTTTGGCCAGTAAAAACCAAATTAAACACCAAAATTTCTGGCCGATTACCTAATCTCACCGGAGGCCCCCAAGTGCCATATCCTGTACTTACATAAAAATGAGTATTGCCTTTCAATAAGTAACCATGGCTTAATTCAAAAATAGCATCTGTAATATATCCAAATGGCCATAACTGACCATGATGAGTATGTCCAGAAAGCTGAAAATCAACACCTTCATTCATTGCAGCATTAAGATTGTAGGGTTGATGATCAAGAAGCAGTATCGGTTTCGACTTATCGACATGAGCTAACAAATCTTTTACCTCAACTCTGCCTAAGCCATTAAATCTTTGTGAATCACGATCCTTACGACCAGCTATGTAAATTGAACTATTAAGCAAAATAACACTATCCTCTAACATAGTAATGCCATGATCGCGCAAATAGGCAACAGATCGCTCAAAACCACCAATGTATTCATGATTTCCTGTTGATGCAAAAATCCCCAATGGGGCAGATAATTCTTTTAAATAACTACCTAAATCCTGTCGAATAACGGGTTTGACATCTTCATCTAAAATGTCACCAGCAAACAAAATTATATCAGGATTTAATTGATTTATCTTTTTCACCAATTTAGTACTCTTTCGTTTGGCAATGATTGTACCTAAATGAATATCAGTAGCTGCAACAATTCGTAACTGACTAAACTCTCCTCCACTTTTGTTTATTGAAATATTTAATTCGGTAATTTTAGGATTCCAAGCATTTATAAAACCTGCAAGCACAACAATTATAGAAACCAACCCTACACCAATAAAACTCTTAATTTTTAATGCATTATAGGCAATTGAACCTACATCGGGAAGAAAGTTGAAAAAGACATTGCCTAAACGAACTAAGTCTATAGACATAAGGAGGATAAACAAATACAGCATAAAGGCAAACCAAAATGCGCCTGCCCAATGAAAAATATCTGAAACAGGAGATATCCAAAATCGCTCTAAAACTCGACCAATTATATAGGTAAATGACATAAATAAGATGAAGACTCTAAAATAATTTCGATACTGAGGAAGTGATTCGAGTGCTTGAACACCTCTTGTATAAATATAAAAATTTGTAACGAAATGAATTCCAAGTATAATGGAAAGGAATACTAAAAAGCCAACTATTTTCATCGAAAAGAATTTTTATAATACATTGGAAACATGCTACTTAAACACAGAATGCCTCATTACCTTAAGCATCCAAAAGTAACTTAATTTTATAAAGAATAATAGCCAAAAACCGCTACTCAAAATTAAATTAACCCAAATGAACTTGTGTTAACATAACTACCATTTGAAAAAATTGTTCACCCAACTCGATTTTTCAGTTACAGGATGGTTTTGCAGATACATAAGTAGTTCTGCCTTCATTGAATTTGCTGATGCATATCGTCCTTTAATACCTTCTTTTAAAACTTCAGAAATCGAATCAGAACTTAATCTTCGAGGTGGTAATGGGAATGGCTGTTTGAATGCTCCTTTAGCTAAAATAGCAAACATGTCCTCATCAATTCGCGAAGGCTTTTTAAGTGGATAGGTTAACTGTAAATTCAAAAGCACTTCGGCATTGCATTCAATAAATGATGGATAACCAGATAATGCTTCAAATAGAGTTGAAGAAATTGCAAACAGATCAGATTGAGGACAACACAAATGATTATAATTGAGTAATTGCTCTGGAGGACTATATATCATAGAAAAAGGAGAACGACGCTGATTAATTATTGGATATAGGCTAGCTTGCTCAAAATCAATAAGTACTACATCGTCAGGAGATGAACTTAACACCTCATTTTTTTTCAGCACAATAATATTCGATGGTTTTATATCTAAATGAACTATACTTTCCTTGTGCAGCGCATCTATCGCAGTTAGTACAGTGCAAAACAGCTCAATGAAGTAACGCTGACTTTCTTTACGCCTATATTGGTTCTTTTTTAAGATAACTTTAAGATTTTCACCTTCATAATACACCCTCACTAACCAAATCACATCATCCACATTAACAAAATCAATAGTTTTAGCCAAATTGGGATTATTAATCAACAAGAGTTTATTAATTAGATCAGTAGAAGATGATTGTTTATAGGCAGGAATGCGCTTTATTACAACTGGCAACCCATCAGATAGACGATTTCCCATTTGTACTTTACCAAATTTACCTTGAGAAACAGGTTCGTCAATTACTTGGTAAGAGCCATATTGTCCTAATAAAACCATACTAGATAAATATTTGAAATAATAAAATTAAGTATTTCCCCAAAGGACTTTTGAATTTAGTATAAATGCTTTAAAATAAGTACTTTTACACGAAATTTAATAAATATAATGCTTTTACGAATATACGACGACAATCCTAATCCACGGGATATTGATAAGGTAGTTGATACTTTCAATCAAGGCGGTTTAGTCATTTATCCAACCGATACAATATATGGATTAGGTTGTGGAATTATACATCAAAAATCGGTAGAAGTAATCTGCAAAATTAAAAATATCAATCCACTTAAAAACAACCTATCCTTTATTTGTCATGATCTTAGTCAAGTTGCCGAATTCACTAAACCTTTCGACAACAACATTTATAAACTCATGCGAAAACACCTCCCTGGTCCGTTTACCTTTATTTTAGAAGCAAGCAATAACGTTCCAAAACTATTTAAAAATCATAAAAAGACAATTGGTGTACGCATCCCTGACAACAAGATTATTTTGCAAATAGTTGAATCACTTGGTTATCCAATATTATCAACCTCGGTTTTAGATGAAGATGAAGTGATTGAATATACAACCGATCCGGAATTAATTTATGAGAAATATGGTCATATGGTTGATATTGTAATTAACAATGGGTATGGCGATAATGTGCCATCAACGGTAGTCGATTGTACTGGTCATGAAATAAAAATAATTCGGCAAGGGAAAGGCATTCTTGAGTATTAATGTCTCCAAAAATGGCGCGAAAACAAAATAATAACTGTAAATAGCTCTAATCGACCTATTAACATTAAAAAGGACAAAAACCACTTACCTAAAGCTGGCACTTCAGAAAAACTAAATGCAGGGCCTAGCTCATTTAATCCAGGACCAATATTTCCAATAGAAGTAGCTACAGCACCTAACGAAGTTGACAAACTATATCCCATCATTGATAAAACAATGGTGCTTAATGCCACTATGGTTAAGTAAATAACAACAAATGCCAAAACATTATTAATTATACTTTGTGGAACTGCTTTGCCATTAAATCGAACAGGTATTACAGCGTTTGGATGTATTAACCGCTTTAGTTCGTTTTGACTGTTTTTAATTAACAAGTATATTCGAGCCATTTTAATTCCACCGCCAGTTGATCCAGCTGACCCTCCAAAAAACATCAGTAAAAAAATGGCAACTCCCGCAAAAGGAACCCAAAGCATATAATCAGCCGTTGCATAGCCAGTAGTTGTTATTATAGAAACTACCTGAAATATCGCATCCCTAAATGATTTCTCAGCGGTATAATTATTTTGTGTTACATATAAAGTAGCGCCTATGCAAAAAGTAAAAATCAGAATTGTATAAATATAAAATCTCAACTCATCATTTAACCAAACCTTAGAAAACTTTCCTTTTAACATGGAATAAGACAATGTGAAATTCATTCCAGCAATAATCATGAAAATGGTAATTACATAATGTACATATGCCGAATCCCAATGAGCAATACTTGCTTGTTTTGTGCTATATCCACCTGTGGCCATGGTTGTAAACGAGTGACAAATAGAATCGAAAACGGTTAACCCTCCAAAACAAAGCAATACCGTTTGTGCTAAAGTAAATCCAACATATATTATCCACAATCGCTTAGCAGTTTCTTTAATTCGAGGATGCAGTTTATCGGGTGTTAAACCAGGAACCTCGGCTTCGAAAAGCTGCATCCCTCCCACTCCCAAAACTGGCAAAATGGCAAGTGACAAAACAATAATTCCCATACCACCAAGCCATTGAATTAAACTCCTCCAAAATAAAATGCCATGAGGCATACTTTCAATATCGTTTAATATTGATGAGCCAGTTGTTGTAAATCCCGACATGGTTTCGAAAAAAGCATCGGTAAAAGAAGGAATTGATCCACTGAGCCAAAAAGGAAGTAAGCCGAAAAATGAAAACACCACCCATACCATTGAAACGATTATGCATCCTTCTCTTTTCCCAATAAACTTCTCGGCATTTCGATTAATAAAGGCAATAAATGCGCCTATTGAAATACAAATAAAAGATGATATGAGGAAAGAAATAAAATCTTCTCCTCCATATATTAAAGCTACAACAGAGGATATTAACATAAAAACTCCCTCTATTACTAAAAGGAGTCCAAATGATTTGAACACAATGGATTTATTAATCATAACCGAAATATACGAATGTACTTGTTACAATACAAACGAACTAGTTTAATGATTCTTCCAAAAATCGGGAGAAAATAGTATTAGTACCGAAAACAATTCTAATCGACCAAGTAACATTAAAAACGAGAGCAACCATTTTCCAGCAAATGGAACAAGTGAAAAGTTACCTACAGGTCCGCCAATATCACCTAACCCAGGCCCTATGCCTCCCATTGTAGTAGCACAAGCTCCCATGCTCGACTCCCATGTCATGCCCATAAATGTTAATAACAACGAGCCGACTGTGAAAATGATTAGGTATAAAATAACAAAAGCTAAAACAGTATATACTACCTCCTTGGATATAACTTTACCATTAATCCTTAGTGGAATAACAGCACTAGGATGAGTCATGCGTTTAAATTCGAGCATACTATTGCGGAAAAGAATATTATGACGCATTATTTTAATACCTCCAGAAGTAGATCCAACAGAAGCTCCAGAAAACATCAATAAAAATATAATGAATATGATATACGACGGCCATTGCATATAATCTGCTGTCACAAAACCTGTACTCGTAATAATACTTGTAACCTGAAACAAAGAATCTCGAAAGGCTCTTTCAAAACCATAATCACTTTTAACAATTAAACCCGCTGTAATTATAAAAGTAGCTACCGCAATAACCCACAAGAAAAGTCGGAACTCGTTATTACTTTTTATTTTTCGCCAGTTACCTTTTAAAGCAAAATAGTGAAGTGTGAAATTAGTTCCAGCAAATATCATAAAAACAATAATAACATATTGAATATAGGGCGAATAGGAAGCAATGCTGGTGTTTTTAGGAGAAAATCCACCAGAGGCAATAGTTCCAAAGCTATGGCACAAAGCATCGAACAAATTCATATCACCAAAAACCATTAATATGGTTTGTATCAGTACTAATAAAACATAAATTCCCCAAAAGCTTTTAGCTGTTTCGGTAATTCGTGGATGAAGTTTTTCACCTGAAATTCCTGATGCTTCGGCATTGTACAACTGCATACCACCAAATCCAAAATAGGGCAAAACAGCAATAGCTAAAACGATAATACCCATTCCACCAATAAAATGAGTCATGCTTCGCCAAAACAACAACCCATGAGGCAACCCTTCAATATTGTAGATAATACTAGCGCCAGTTGTTGTAAAACCCGACATGGTCTCGAAAAATGCATCGGTAAACGATGGGATATAACCACTTATCATAAATGGTAATGCACCAAAAACAGACATAAATACCCAAACCAACGAAACAACCACAAAACCCTCACGTTTAATGAAATTTTTTGATACATTTTGAGTGGTTGCCCAAGCTACTAAGCCACAAACAAAAGTTATTAAAGCTGATATTAGTAATGGAAATAAATCGTTTTCCTTATAGATAATTGGTACAATTGTGCATGCCAGCATAAAAGCACTCTCGAACATTAAAACCCATCCTATTAAGTGTAGAATGAACTTTTTATTTAGCATAGCTTAATTAATTAAACATTTTTTCCATTTTCGAGATGCCCGATGGCATAGCAAAAACAACGACTCTATCATCTGGTAAAAATACAGTATCACCTGTAGGAATGATGGCTTGATCGCCACGAATAATACCACCTATATTAACATCATTAGGAAGATTTAAATCCCTAAGAGGTTCTTTTGT